>Ga0164296_1002651_pt1 | contig 17543 bp, 10 predicted proteins | sample GEODES057metaG_FD_113533 | JGI IMG/M metagenome (GOLD analysis project Ga0164296, IMG submission 113533) | Dystrophic lake water microbial communities from Trout Bog Lake, Wisconsin, USA - GEODES057 metaG | ecosystem: Environmental > Aquatic > Freshwater > Lake | place: USA: Trout Bog Lake... | reverse complement strand
CTCTATTATTATATTCACAATAGCTTCATTCCTGTGTGGCAATTCGTCGTCACTAAATGAGCTCGTTATATTCAGAATATTACAGGGCTTGGCCGGCGGTGGATTAATCTCGACAGGGCAGGCAATCCTGCTGGAGACCTGGCCGCGCGACCAGATAGGCACAGCTACAGCGCTTTTCGGACTCGGAGCAGTATTCGGACCAACAGTAGGGCCAACCATCGGAGGTTTTATTACCGACCACACCACCTGGAAATGGATATTTTATGTAAACATTCCGGTAGGAGCGGTTGCGGCATTTTTTGCATTGACCTTTGTGCGGGAGACGCCGAGGGATGCCCATGGTAAACCCATCGATTGGTGGGGAATATTACTGCTGGCTATTGCCGTTGGAAGTTTGCAAACAATTTTGGAAAAAGGTGAGTCGGAAGATTGGTTTGCCAAAACCTATATACTGGTGCTAACCATTGCCGCTATTTTAGGTACCTTTTTATTCATATGGCGCGAATTGAGCACGGACCACCCGATCGTTAATTTCAGTATCCTTCGGCATCGGAGTTTTGCCGTGGGGATGTTTACTTCGTTCATTCTGGGATTTGGATTATATGGATCGGTGTTCGTATTCCCGGTTTTCTGTCAGAACTTGCTGGGTTTCACAGCCCAGCAAACCGGCGAATTATTATTTCCGGGCGGTATTTGTACCATCGTAATGATGCCATTTATAGGTAAAATGTTTAACAAAGGTGTACCGGCGCAGTTTATGGCCACCGCAGGTATGGCTCTGTTCTTCGTATTTACCTTTATGTTGAGCGGTTCAACACTTGAAACAGGTCAAACAGATGTGCTGATCCCATTATTGATCAGAGGCGTTGGTATGGCATTATTATTTGTTCCATTAACCACGCTGGCCATATCCGAACTGAAAGGACCCGAAGTTGGGCAAGGTACCGGATTAAACAACATGATGCGGCAGCTGGGCGGTTCATTCGGTATCGCGGCATTGACCACGCTGATCCATATCAGGCAGGCCAAACACCGGAGCGACCTGCTTACCCATATCAATCCATACAACAGCGCATTCACTATGCGTTTAAATATGATCGAACAGGGTTTTATGGCTAAGGGAAAATCTGCAATTGATGCAATGCATATGGCCTACCAGGCAATTGAAGGTACAATAATCAGGCAGTCGCTGCTGTTGACTTATGACGATGCCTATTTGATATCAGGACTTGTTATGCTCTTTTCCATACCGCTGCTTTACCTGCAGCCATTTAAGAAGAGCGGTGGTGCTAAACCACCCGTTGATGTTCACTAAAAGAATAAAGCCATCCCGACCGAGGTCGGGACGGCTTTCCCCAAAAAAATTTAACAATTAAAAGTTTATTTTTTATCCCCGGTCTCGCCGATTCGTTTGAAAAAACGGCAAGTCCTGAGATACTTCTCTTAAACTCTAAAATTACTTTTTTTAAATCGAAATCTCCAAATTTTAGGATAGCAAAATAGCTCGTCTTTTAGAAACATTTTGTGATCGGCCTACGGCGGAAGCACTTCTTTTGCTAACGCCCTCCATGCCATTGTCTTACCTGTTTTTTTTGCCAATACCCAACAGTTGGCCTGGTATTCTGACAAACAAAATTGACGTTTAATACTTCTTAAGATGTATGGGCGTTTTGAAAATGGCCTGGTTTAGGAAAACCAGGAGGCTGATCACCGTTACTTTCAACGGCTTTATTAATGACAACGGACTTAAATTAAGCGCTTCGCTGGCTTATTATACTGTATTTGCCATTGCGCCGCTCATTATTCTAATGATCGCCATTGCAAGTCTTATACTGCAACACTTCGATTTTAATGACACATTGTATCATAAGATCTACAAAATTGTTGGCCAGGATCTAACGATTCAGATACGGGGTGTTGTTGACCACATATTGCAATCGGGCAAAACCGGAGTGGCGTTTGTTACCAGTATATTTATTCTTTTGCTGGGCGCCAGCAGTGTGTTCATCGATATTCAGGATTCCCTGAATATGATCTGGCGGGTTAAAGCTAAACCCAAAAATGGCTGGCTTAAACTGTTAAAAAACCGATTCCTTTCTTTTTCCCTCATCATCATCTTAGGATTTCTGCTATTGGTATGCCTGATCTTTAATATAGCCATCAATTCACTTAGCAGAGAACTTACCCACATCTTACCGGGTATATCCATCGCCTTTTTTGACCTGATCAACCTTACTATATCATTGGTCATTATAGCGCTCCTTTTCGGCATTATGTTCAAATACCTTCCGGATGCAAAATTAAAATGGCATGAAGTTCGTGCAGGCGCTTTATTTACAGCAATATTATTTATCCTGGGGCAATACCTGATTGGTATCTATTTCAAATATTCAGCGGTAGCATCAACCTATGGTGCTGCCGGTTCGCTGATAGCGCTCTTAGTTTGGATTTATTATACCTCAGCAATTTTGTATATCGGTGCCGAATTTACCAAAGCATACGGCCAGACAAATCAAAATAAAAGCTGAACCTATCTAATAATTATCATGAAGATAGGTGATGATGCGAACCATTTCCTCCCTGATCTCATGCGATGGGCGGGTGAAATTGTTGTTCATGAATGAAAACGCCAAATGCCTTCCCTTGCGCGTGATCAGGTACCCGCTTTGGTTATGGTTATTAAACAATGAGCCCGTTTTAGCCCACACAAATGGTAAACCCCTATCTGTTTTGTAGGCGCTTTTTATCGTTCCAACAACTCCGCCAGCCGGCAGCAAACTATGTAACCGGCTATCGTTTTTGATTTGTTCTGATATTTTACACAATAATTTGACGATACTTCGGGGGGTAAACAAATTATACCTTGATAATCCCGATCCATCCACCCATTGCGGCGCATCAGGCAGATCATTAAGGTAATTACGCGTTGCATATTGAATAATTGAATCCGTATTAAGCACCTTCAATTTTACAGCAGAACAAACTAAAAGCAATTGCTCGGCGATAAAATTATCGCTGGGCTGCAGCATATGCCGGTAAACCGTATCAGCATCGGCATCATTAACTATTTTTGCATCTCCCGGCTGAGGTAAATGAACTTCATAAACCGGTTTACGCAAGGTATCTACTAATAGTGAGAGACTCAACGCCGGGCTTGCTTTCCAGGGCACCACTTGCCGAAAATTAGCAGGCACAGGCACAGCAGGATAAACAAATGTGTTATTTAACAGGTTACGTACAACCTCGAAATGTGAAGGCTTAAAATTACTATCGCATTTCATGTAAATACTTAAAGCAGCAGGACTTACCTGCAAACCGCCATTGGGCGATGCCGTAAAAACAGCAACATTATCTTCAAGGGGCAATTCGGATATCTCTGCCTGGTAATCATCATTGTAGTCGTTCCAGGCCCAACCCGATCCGTAAAACGCCGACTGTTGAAAGCCGGAAGAGAAAAAAAGCTTTTGGCGAGCTTGCTTCAGGAAATTATAACCCTTAATGCCTTTAAGTTCGGAATGCAGGAACGACGGATCGCCGGTACCCCAAAAAATCAATGAATCGTTTCGGACTACATATTTAAATGCCGGTATCGAATCACCCAGAATCCGCAGACAGGTATAAAAAGTAAAAAGCTTGGTATTAGAAGCGGGAGTAAAATATTTATCGGAATTAAGTTCATAGATCATTTTTTGCTGATCCATATCATACAATGCAAAACCTGTAAAATGATCGTTTGAGATCGCTGACTGATCGAATATTTTGGCCAGTTTATGGGGGCGAATCTGATGTGAACAGGAGCTGCATAGCATTGAAAAACATGCCAGAAACACTATTATCGTTTGCCTTGTTATCATTATTAAACTAACTAATGGATATGTAGTAACTTTATTTAATCCAATTATAAGCAAATTGTTATTGAAATTGCCACATCGGCTGATCTTTACAAATGTCCTGGTATTGGTTATACTGGCAGGCCTGCCATTGTTTAATGCTCAAGCACAATATTTCGATCTAAAAGGCAAAAGCCGCTCGGCGAGCATACCTTTTCGACTCATCCGAAACCTCGTTGTGATCAAACTAAAGATCAATGATAGGGGCCCATTTAGTTTTATTCTCGACACTGGCGTCGGTACTATGGTCATCACCGACCCGAAAATGGTTGATTCTATCAATATTCAAAATAAGCATACGATCAAGCTGGCTGGATTAGGAGATGGCGACGAGTTTGAAGCTTATATTACACCTCCCTTAAAAATAGACATACCAGGCCTGCAAAGCTATGACGTAGCGGGTACAATACTTAAAACCGAACATTTTAATTTATCAGGCTATGTGGGCATACCTATTCATGGTTTATTGGGGTACGAGTTTTTCAACAATCTCGCCGTAAAGCTGAATTTTGCCGACAGTACAATCACTGTTTACAGACCCGGTGATAAAAGGATGTACCGAAAAGGAACCAGGATACCTATAACCATTGAAAACCGAAAACCCTACCTTCAGGCCCTGGTTTTATTTCCAAATGGTACCATTCAGCAAAATAAACTGGTTATTGACCTGGGTGCCGGGCATCCGGTATCGCTAGAAAATATGATAAAAAAACATGGTTTGCCCCAAAAATTTGTGAAGGCAAATCTGGGCGTCGGCCTGGCCGGACCGATTTACGGCTTCCTTAGCAGGATAGACGAGATCGCCATTGGTAAGTTCAAGATAAAAGATGTCATCACTTCGTTTCCAAACGATTACGATTCAACCACCCTAAAATATATGACAACAAAAAGGGACGGTAACCTGGGAACCGGCCTGTTAAAACGCTTTATTGTAACCTTTAATTACCAGCAACAACTGTTATACCTGGCGACAAATACCTCTTTGAGCGAACCCTTTGAATACGACATGAGTGGCATTGAGTACTATGGTTCGGGCGAAGATTTCAAGCATATTATTGTTAGCCGAATTGAACCCGGTTCGCCGGCAGATGAGATCGGTTTAGAGCCTGGTGACGAAATAACAGCGATTAATTTCAGGCCGGTTGCCGAAATGTCATTAGAACAAATAGACAATTTGTTCCGATCAAAAAATGGGCGGAATTTACTGATCGAAGTTTTCCATGACGGCAAATATGATCGCGTGATCCTTACCTTAAAACGGCGAATATAATCCCCGACAAGCCGACCAATCCTTCTTTTACTAAATCCAACTAAGCTGATCTGAAGCATGTCTGCGATCAGAAAATAGCTTAAAAATACCTGGGATCATTGCTATTCAATTGATTGCTTTTGAACTGTATCTATAAAAATCATTAATGGCTATAGTTAGATTCGGCGACTGTTAGTACGTTTAAAAAAGTAATTTCTCAGGATAATTAAAATAGTAAGAAAATAAATTTCTCAATATGCAACTGTAACCTATTCTATTTCTTCACGTAGAAAGCACTAAATAATTTATTTAACGTACCCTATATGAAACAAATTAGACACATACTACCGCTGGTGCTCTTAGCATGTTTGATCAGCATCAACGGTTGTAAAAAAGACAAAACACCAGGCCCGGTAGGAGCTACCGGTGCAACGGGTGCCACCGGTAATACTGGAGTTGCTGGTGCAACAGGCCCACAAGGCCCGCAGGGACCTACTGGCCCTTCAGGCGGCCCAACAGGTCCAACGGGCGCAACAGGTGCTACCGGAGCGACAGGTACTAATGGTACCAGTGGAGCTACAGGTGCAACCGGCGCTACAGGTGCAACCGGACCTACAGGTGCAACAGGCGCAACAGGTGCTACCGGCGCAAATGGTACTAATGGAACTAACGGCACAAATGGTGCAACAGGTGCTACCGGCGCAAACGGTGCTACAGGTGCAAACGGAGCTACTGGTGCAACAGGTGGAAACGGAGCTACAGGTGCTACTGGTGCCAATGGAGCTACAGGTGCAACTGGTGCCAACGGAGCCACCGGAGCAACAGGTGCTACCGGAGCAACAGGTGCTACTGGCAATGCCAACGTGAACTCTTATGTTGAAAACAATATATCAGTGATCGTTACAGGAACTAATATTGCCGTTCCTGCCATCACACAATCAATACTTGACGAAGGTTTGGTTTTGGTTTATTTCAGACCAAATGGTCAGAGCGGTATTTGGTATCCACTACCTTATAGCAACGGAGGTGTAACTATTACCCTTAATGCTGTTGGTTTAGGCCAGGTGACTGTGGCTGCAAGCCCAAGTCAGAACAATCTGGACTTTAAGATCGTGGTTATCCCTGGCAGTTCACTGACACAGTTGAATGTGACCAATCCTAACCTGAACTTCAAGAATTACAGCCAGGTTGCAAGAGCATTAAATTTGAGAAATTAATAAACGCTGTTAAGCTGACAGCATAGCATACCGAGCCCCGCGAGTATTCGCGGGGCTTTTTTTGTAACAATGCTATGATTTAGACCTGATTACCATGTAACAATGCTATGATTTACCAATATTATAAGTGTTTAGTTTGAACATTTGTACGCTTATTTTGTCTTATCCTTTTATGAAGTCGAAAATCAACAGCCCCTTGCGATATATCCTTCTTGTATTTTCCCTTGTTTTATTAACCAGTATTGCTGCCCGTGCCCAGGCCGGCCGCGAAGTTGATGGAACCGTGATCGACTCTACACAATTAGGCGTACCCGGAGCAGGGCTTAAATTGATCTCAGATAAAGGTGATAGTACAGTTGCCATCGCCGATGCGCATGGCAAATTCGCTTTCGGTTCGGTGCATGGCACTAAAATTACGATTACAGTAACATCCATAGGATACACAGGACTGATCAAACATTTTACGTTCACCGCTGATAACAAAACTGCCGTTTTACCACCTATACTGCTCAAAACAGATTCACACATGCTGCAAGGGGTAACCATAGTTGGGGTAAATGCTGTGGTTTTAAAAGAAGATACCGTAGAATATAAAGCCAGTGCTTATAAGGTGCGGGATAACGCACCGGTAGAGGACCTGATCAAAAAACTACCCGGCGTTGACGTCGACGTTAACGGCAATGTCACTACGCAGGGAAAACAGGTAACCAAAGTACGCATCAACGGTAAGGATTTTATGGGCGGCGACGTACAAAGTGCTACTAAAAACCTGCCGGCTGATATTGTTGAAAATATCCAGATGATCGATGATTACGGCGATCAGGCCAATCTGACAGGTATCAAAACCGGCGAACCCGACAAGATTATGAATATCACCATACGGAAAGACAGGAATTATGGCTATTCATTACAGGCCACTGGCGGCGACGGCGAAGATGCCTTGCCTGCCGGCCAGACTGACCAGAACCGATACCTTGGAACCTTAAACTCATTCCGTTTCAATGGCGACCAGCAAATGGCGCTTTTAGGCAGCATCAATAATACCAATGTCAATACCTTTTCCTTCGGCTCTAATAATGGGGGTGGTGGCGGATTCGGCGGCGGCGGCGGTCGTGGCAATGCCGGCCGTGGAGGAGGTGGTTCAAATGGTAGTTTAACAACTTCACAAAATGGCCTTACCGATGCCCATTCTATCGGTGCTAACTTCCGCGACCAATGGGGTAAAGCCCTGTCGGTTTACGGCAGCTACAGTTTTGCCGACAATAACACAAATACAACCACGACCAACCTGCAGGAAAACTTATCGCCGGTAAATCCAAGTACCAATAACCAGCAAAGTAATGAGATCGATAAAAATATCAATCATCGCTTTACCTGGAATATGGAGTACAAACCGGATACAATCAACTATCTGAAAGTTACACCTACTTTTTCCTATGCAAGTACTAATTCATATGATAATGAAGATGTAAACATTTCGAGAAAGGGTGCCATCAGTTCGGAATATACTTCCATCTCCAATAGCAATTCCACTTCACCAACCTATGGAATTACGGCGCTATATAATCGCAGGCTTGGACATCGCCGAAATTTGAGTATCAATTTTAACTTCAGTTCGTCTACCAGCGACCAAAATCAAAACCCTACTTATGACTACCTAATCGGACAGCCTACTGCCCCTACTGACCAGGTGATCAATACCCATAGCCGAACCAATACAATAGGTGGCAATATATCTTATATCGAACCTTTAGGTAAAACAACCTACCTCGAATTGAATTATAGTATCAATCATTCGTCAACAGTGAACGTAAAGGCAACTGATACGGCCGAAATCAACAATCCAGCCTATTTATTGTCGCCAGACAGCGCCCTGAGTACCGATTATAACTACACATTCAATACCCAAAGGGTTGGTTTGAATTTCCGGGAGGTTCAGAAAAAATACAACTTTACATTGGGATTGGCTGGTTTATCATCAAGCCTTGATGGCTATTCACCATTAACAGGAGCAACTACCAATGTCAACACTTTTAATTTTATACCCACCGCACGATATGTCTACAATTTCTCGAGGAGCCAGTTGTTCACAATAAATTACAACGGATCGAGCAGCTCACCAAACTTCTCGCAATTGCAGCCTGTGATCGATTTTTCAAACGCTTTATACCCGGTAGAGGGAAATCCGAATCTGAAGCCGCAATTCACCAATAATTTATCCATACGCTACAATAATTTCAGTTTTGCTACCGGTAATATCTTCTTTGTTTCCCTGGCGGCATCACAAGTTAATAATAACGTAGTAACGAATTCTATTACCTATCCCCGGTTCTATGCACCCGACCCTCGGTTTTCAAATACGATATTGACTAAATATCAGAATGCTGATGGGTACTACACAGTAAATGGTAACGTAACCTGGGCAAAGCCCTGGGATAACCGCAAATATACCCTGTCATTAAGAGGCAACGTTTCATACGCTAATAATATAGGCTATCTGACCAATATAGATTCAGGCACTTATTCATCCAGCACTATAAAAAACGTTGGCAAAAACCTCCAGTTTACACCGCAGGTTCAGTTTAGGGTGGATATCACAGACGTGATCGATGCACAGTTCCTGACCAATTATGCGATCAACCGGACGAGCAATTCGGTCAACAACCCGCTTACCAACGGCACCTCTAATATCCGCACCTGGAACCTGGGCCTGAATGGCAAACAATACATTTTAAAAGACTGGACCTTTAGCTACGATTACAGCAAGGCGATCAACTACGGGTACAGTTCAGCGGTAAATATCACCAACCCCAACATTTTGAACGTGTACCTCGAGCGCAGGTTCCTGAAACATAACCAGGCTACCATACGGCTTTCAGCATTCGACTTGTTCAACCAAAACACCGGTTTCTCGTCTTCGACCACGGCAAGTTCTTTTACTGAAACCAATACTAACCGGCTTTCGCGTTACTATCTGGCAACCTTTACGTTGCGCCTGCAGAAATTTGCCGGCAAAGCCCCAACCCAGAATTTCGATCGCGGCAACAGGGGCGATGGTGGCGGTGGCAGGCGCACTGGCGGTGGCCCACCTGGAGGCGATTAGATCAGGAAGATTTTGTAATTACGCTATCGATGATGGTCTCCAGGTCGCCCAGATCAAAGGGTTTGGCGAGGAATGCTTCGGCACCAGCATAGGCAGCCAGCGATTGGATATCGCTATCGGCTGAAAAATACACTACCGGGATATGCTGCAAAGCATCCGAACTTTTAAGTTTACGGGTAGCTTCGATGCCACCCACATCGGGTATTCTGTTGTCCATCAATATTACACCGGGCTCAATTTCGGCAACACGTTCTGCCACGTTATTGCAATCGGTATAGGTAAAAACCTCCCAACCCTGTTCTTCCAACAGGTAGGCGCAAATGGATAAAATATCCTCGTCATCGTCAAAAATGATGATCTTACGGTTTTGGGTCCGCTCCATTAAAAGCTTGGTATGATTTATGATATACACGCAATTGACGCAAAAGTTTTGATATTTTTCAATTATTTATCAAAGCAATATTGGCCATTTTATTCACACCTGAGGCGGTGTCGTCGCAAACACACTGTTCAGCAGGAATTGATGACAAATTTGCGATCGGGAGCGAGACGTTCGAAAATGCGTTCATTCAAGTGTCCCACTTGAATGAACGGGTTGAACAGGCAAATAATTGGCCTGGGCTTATTTTCTGATGGTCGAATGGATAAAGTCAACCTTCCACTGGCCGTCGACCTTCTTCAGTCCGGCAGTTTCAAGCCATTTAAATTTAACCGGCGTGGTATCGTTTATGACGAAATTGCCATCATCAAAGTAGGTAATATAAGCAGTAGAATCTTCTACCTGCGTTTTAAGATAGGTGAATTTCCAATCACCGGTAAACTTTTTAAAACCTTTCATTAAATTGACCATACTGTCGTTTTTCCATACTTTCCCATCTTCAAACAAAACAAAGTCCTTGGTGCTGGCAGCATTAAGTTTGTCCAGGCTCTTCGCTTTGGTAGCATCGAACCAATTCTTTAAAGATTGTTGCACAATTGCCGGGTCGTCTTTTTGGTGCTGACAGGCGGTAAATACAAGTGCGATAGCGAGAATACTTAGGGCGATTTTGGTTTTCATTTGTGGGAGGTTTATGGGTTAAATATATCGATATTCCACATATACTTCAAAATACATATCCTAAAATCAGCGCCGGCAATCGGGAGCGAAGACGCTTCAATCGGTGGGCGTTCAAGTGGGACACTTGAACGGGCGGGGAAAAGAAAGCCTCATCCAGCCCAGCCCTCCCTATCTAAACTCCTGAAATGAATAGCCTCGGCCAAATGCTCCAGTTTGATGTCTTCGCTGCCGGCAAGGTCGGCGATGGTACGGGACACTTTCAAAATACGGTCATAGGCCCGGGCGCTGAGGCCCAGCTTTTCCATCGCCTTTTTGAGCAGGGTTTGCCCGGCAGTATTGATCTTGCAGATATCCCTTACCATTTGCGGACTCATCTGCGCGTTGGCATGCAGTTCGGGCTTGTTGCCGAATCGTTCGGTTTGCCGCTCGCGGGCCACAATAACACGTTCTCGTATTGCTTCACTTTGCTCTGCCAGTCGTTCAGATGATAGTTCGGAGAAATTGACCGGTGTTACCTCTACATTCAAGTCGATACGATCCAATAGCGGTCCGGATATTTTGGCCAGGTATTTCTGTACCGTGCCCGGCGGGCAGGTGCATTCCTTTTCGGGATGATTATAGTAGCCGCAGGGGCAGGGGTTCATACTCGCTATCAGCATCACGTTTGCCGGATAATCTACCGAAAATTTTGCCCTTGATACGGTGATTCTGCGTTCTTCCAGCGGCTGCCGCATTACCTCCAGCACACTGCGCTTGAACTCGGGCAGCTCATCCAGAAAAAGCACACCATTATGCGCCAACGAAATCTCGCCCGGCTGAGGGTTACTACCCCCGCCTACCAGTGCCACATCGCTAATGGTATGGTGCGGTGAGCGGAAGGGTCTGCGGGTCACCAGTGCGTCTGCAACGGCCAGCTTGCCCGCTACTGAATGGATCTTGGTGGTCTCCAGCGATTCATGTAAAGTTAAGGGTGGTAAAATCGAGGGAAGCCTGCGGGCCAGCATGGTTTTACCGGCGCCCGGCGGGCCGATCAGGATCACATTATGACCGCCTGCGGCGGCTATCTCCAGCGCCCGTTTAATGTTTTCCTGGCCCTTAACATCGCTAAAGTCGCTGTCGTAATCACTCAGGCTGTTATAAAACTCTTCACGTGTATTGACGATCACCTGCTGTAATTGTGTTTCGCCATTGAAGAATTGGGCAACCTCCGTGATACTCTCCACCCCGTAAACTTCAATGTCATTAACAATGGCTGCTTCGCGGGCATTTTGTTTGGGCAGGATGAAACCCTTAAACCCATCTTTACGGGCCTGAATAGCGATTGGCAGGGCACCTTTGATGGGCTGGAGTCCCCCGTCAAGCGAAAGTTCGCCCATGATGATGTATTTCTCGAGATTCTCAGCTTCTATCTGGCCCGAACTGGCTAAAATGGCAGTAGCAATGGGCAGGTCGTAGGCCGAGCCTTCCTTGCGGATATCGGCTGGCGCAAGGTTCACCACGATCTTCTGCCTGGGCATCCTGAAATTATTAGTTTGCAGCGCCGCCTCCACGCGCTGCAGTGATTCGCGGACGGCATTATCAGGCAAGCCGACAATAAAATAGTTTGGCTTGCCGCCACTCAAATTTACCTCTATCGTAATCGTAATGGCCTGAATGCCATGAACCGCGCTTCCAAAAGTTTTAACTAACACCGAGAATGTTTGTAAGACGGTGTAAGTTATGGATTTTTGAGAAGTATAGCTACAGGCCCCCTTAATGGCCTATCCCATTTATGCCTCATTTGCAGCCCAAAACCGCAAATACAACCCGGTTAAGGGTCAACAGGGTTAACAAAAATTAAAGTCACCCAAATCATAACTATCTGTTTATCATTATTTTATATAGTTTTTGTTTCGACATGTGTTAACCACGCTCATGGCCGGGCTTGTTGATTGTACCTACCAATTTTTGTAGTAGGGCTGTGGGGTGTACTGATCTGCTTTTTCTTAACCCCATCCTCCTCCTTCCCCTGCAAAGCAGGGAAAGGTATCGCACGGGGCCGTTTTGATTTCGGGTAACTTTTAATGACGCCTAAAATCTGTTTCGCAATGATCTCCACAATCCTTCAAATCCCAAAATCGTGTCTTATCCTCCTCCTTCCCCTATTTCATAGGGAAAGGTATCGCACAGGGCCCCGATCCGGCAAAATCCTGTCTATCTAAAAAGAATCCTGAAAATCGTGTTCAAAAACATGCATAGTTCAATAGCCGGCATGCGGGCCACAAGCCGGGAGGCTTGCGGTAGCATTGGGGGATTTTTTACTTTTAACAGGCTTTTTTTATCCTAAATGTTCACGGTAAATACTCTTTTTTACCTGTTTTTTACCGAAAACTACCTGTTACAAAGGCATTTTTTGGCTAAATCGGAGGGTTAGATGAACGGTCAGATAAAGCTATTTTTGTAAGCATTTCAATGCCAGTAGTTTAGGTGTTCATTTCCGGTTGCGCTACCGGAAATCGCAAGGCCTTGATGATCAATATTTTAGGGGGCTTTTTCCCGCAAAATTACCGGTGGCTTTGATCAGGTTAACTTAACTGTATTGTAAACAAGCACTTAGGTGTTCATGGAACCGGATATATTTTGCTTTTTTAAATATCTGATCTTCAGGGCTATTTTTTGGGGTTTGGGGTTTTTGGGGGGATGATATTTCCGGTGATGTTCAGAGCGGGTGGTTAAGTGTTGAAAATGAGCGGGTTGGTTGATTTTCGACCGGACCCCATCCTCCTCCTTCCCCTGCAAAGCAGGGAAAGGTATCGCACGGAGCCGTTTTGATTTCGGGTAACAGGCGCCAATTTCTTCATACGTACTTATACTGATCGCTCAAAAAATGATTTGTTGTGCTAAGTGCCAACAATTATCTTTAGACAAATTTGTAATAATGAATAAACTACTATGCCTTTGTCTTACTGCTGCTGTTTTGAGTATCGGGACCTGTGCAGACGCGCAGAAAAAAAGCTTTGTTGATGTCGCCGGCTTAGATCCGCAGGTAAAACCTGGTGATAATTTCTTTCGCTATGTGAATGGAAAATGGTATGATACCGCTAAGATCGCCAGCGATCAATCGGGCGTGGGTTCTTACTCGTTCATGAATATACCGCAAAAAAAGTTGCTGCAAAGTATCCTCGATAGCGTTTCAAAAGCCAATAACAGGGTAGGAAGTATCGAGCAGCAGGTAGGTGATTTTTACGCATCCGGCATGGACCTGGCCACCATTGACCGCCGCGGCTATCAACCCGTTCAACCCATACTGACCCGTATCAAGGCGATCGACAATGTTGCATCGCTGCTGAGCTTCGTAGCCTCGGAATTCAAATTCGGAAACCATTCTATCCTCAGTTTTGGTATTGGCCCGGATAACAAAAATAGCGCTATCAACATTGCTCACCTCTACCAGGCTGGCATCGGCTTGCCCGACCGGGATTATTATTTCAAAACAGAGTCAGCAACGCTCCACCTTCAACAAGCCTATAAAAATTATGTTAGTACTTTATTTCAGCTGACCGGTAGCAATAGAGCCGAAGCAATAAAAGATGCAGCTATCGTTTATGGTATCGAAAAGCAGCTGGCTGATTCGCATAAAACGAACATCGCACTCAGAGACGTTGAAGCCAATTACCATAAAATGTCGGTTCAAGCGCTTGCTAAATCACAACCCGGTTTAGGCTGGCCAACCTTGTTCAAAAATTTAGGGGCATCCACAGATTCAGTGGATGTTGCACAACCTGCTTATTATGATCAATTAGCAAGCTTGTTAAAAACTATCAGCCTTGATGATTGGAAAACCTATTTGAAAGCAAACACCTTAGAAAACTATGCGGAAACTTTGAGTAAACCTTTTGTGGATGCCTCATTTGAGTTTAATAAAGACTTGAGCGGCCAGGCCACGCAAAAGCCGCGCAGACAAATCATGACCGAACAAGTTGATAACTATCTGGGCGAGGCTTTGGGGCAGTTGTATGTTAAACGGTATTTCAACGAGGATGCGAAAAAAAGAGTACTCACACTCGTCAACAACCTGCAGAAAGCATTTGAGAACCGGATCGATCACCTCGACTGGATGTCGGACAGCACCAAACTAAAGGCCAAAGAAAAGTTGTACGCGATCATCAAGAATATCGGTTACCCGGATAAGTGGCGGGATTATTCGAAGGTGCAGATCCAAAGAGGCCAATATTTTGAGAATATTCTTGCGCTAAATCAAAACGACTACCAGTTTCAGCTTTCTAAACTCAACAAAGCAGTTGATAAGACAGAATGGGGTTTGGACCCTGCCACTGTTACAGCCTATTATAATCCTTCGGTGAATAAAATTGTCTTCCCTGCGGGCATTTTGCAATATCCTTATTTTGACTTTACAGCAGACGATGCCATCATTTATGGCGGCATCGGCATGGTCATCGGCCACGAGATGACCCACGCCTTTGATGACCAGGGCGCCCAATTTGATAAAGACGGCAACGTGAAAAACTGGTGGACTAAAGAAGATTTCCAAAAGTTCAGAGCGAAAACCAGTCAACTTGCGGCTTTATACAGCACATTCACCGTGCTGGATACGGTCCATGTCAAAGGCGCCCTTACTTTGGGCGAAAACACTGCTGATAATGGCGGTATCGCCATTGCTTACGATGCCTTTAAGATGACCCCGCAAGGCCAGAGCAATGAAAAAATCGATGGCTTTACGCCCGATCAACGTTTCTTTTTGTCGATCGCCAGGATCTGGCGGGTAAAAACAAGGGATGCTTTCCTTCGTACCTACGTCAATACCAACCCGCATTCGCCGGCAATGTGGCGCGTCAACGGTCCGCTAATGAATTTTGAACCATTTTACCGTGCGTTTGATGTTAAACCGGGAGATAAAAATTATAAATCGGAAGAGCAAAGGGTAAGGATTTGGTGAGTGTTGGGGTAGGCCGGATTTTAAATCCGGGCTAACGTAGCAATCGTGTCTTAACCCCATCCTCCTCCTTCCCCTGCAAAGCAGGGTAAGGTATCGCACTGGGCCCTGATCCGGAAAAAAATCCTGTCTATCTATAAAAAATTCTGAAAATCGTGTTCATTAACCAGCATGCGGGCCACTAGCCGGGAGGCTTGCGGCAGCGTGTGGAAAGCAATCCTGTCTATCTAAAAAAAATCCTGAAAATCGTGTTCAAAAATCGTGTTCACAGCGTAAACAAAAACACCCCGCAAACCAATATCACATGCACCAGCACCACCAGCACCAGCAGATTGCGGTTTTGACGGCTCATGATGGTTAATCGATCGTTGACCCGGCGCGCAAGGCGGTTGTTGAGGAACACCAGGTGGTTGATGAAAAGCAGGGCAACCATGGCCAGCAATAAGGCAATATCAGTCAATGTACCCGCTTTGATCATGCTCAGGTGCAGCATCAGGTCGATGGCCAGCAGCGTGCAGGTAAGCAATACGATCAGCATAAAACTGGCGTTCAATAAGGCTTTGCTTTGGGGGGCCTTGCCCTGCCCGAAATTGCGGAATGTCCACCGGTAAACCGTTACGTAAATGGACTGTGCTGATTTTAACATGGCTGTGTTTGTTTAAAGGTTTCGGCTGGCAGCACGCCCAGGGGACAGCGTAAGCCTGTGTTTGATTTGGTTTTGTTATTTAACGTTTTAACGTTATTAAAAAGTATAATGTTTGGTAAAAAATTATTTATCCAAATATTATAAAACCATTTAATAAAAACACCAAACTAAAGCTATGAAATATATGCCGAACTCACTTTTGCTGACTGATATCAAAAACGCCGTATAAATTCACATTCGGATCAACTACGATGTTCGTTACTGCATTGTTCACATTAAATTGTACCGTAGTAAACCGGCCCTTGATTTCAACCGGGTGAATCTCATTATCGATCAGGAAATCGACCGTGGTTTCATAAAGATCATTTTGAACCTGAGCGATCTGCAGCTCCACCGTTTTTTCATAGGGGTCGTATTTCCATTTCGCTGAAATTTGCAGGTGGCCGGGTGTATACAGCCACTGTTTGAAGAATTGTTCCAGGTCAACCTTGCTTTCTTTTTCCATCACCGCCCGCAGGTCTTCGGTGTTGGCATTGCCATTTTCGTACTTATCGTAGTACGCACGAATACCCTTCCAAAATAGTTCATCACCCAGCTTACGGCGCAGCATGTGCAATACCCAGCCGCCCTTTTGGTAGCTATTGGCATTTAGTAATTGCATAAAATTGTCGGTTACGGCTGTATCTACCACCGGGTGAAAACGCTCTTTCTCAAAATCGAGCGCAGTTTTCCGGTCGTCTGTCATTCTTTGCTTCAGGATGTCGGCACCGTATTTGTTCTCCAGGTATAAATTGGTCATGTAAGTGGCAAAACCCTCACTCAGCCACAGATGGGCAAAGCTTTTTTCGCTGGCGGCATCGCCAAACCATTGATGAGCGATCTCATGCGCCATCAGTTCTTCAATGTCTTTTGCACCAACTGAGTTTTCGTAATAAAAAATACAGCTGGCGTTTTCCATACCACCAAATATGGTTTTCGACTGCACATTGGCCAGCTTCTCATAGGCATAGGGCCCAACTTTATCCATGTAATAAGCTAATATCTCGCGGGCGACGGCATAACTATTAAAACCAACCTCTTTATTTTCCGGGAAAACATAGGTGTAAACGGGTGTACCCTTTACTTCGCCGGTACGGTCGATGGCAAAATCGGCAGCGCCTATCACCATTACTTTGGTGGGCAGGGGTGCGCTTTCCTTCCAGCGGGTTTGCTTCAGGCCACTGGGCAGTACTATTTCGCTTTGCTTGTTACCGTTGGCAACCACCTGGTAATGGCCGGGTGCGGTAACGTTGAATTCGACCGATGCCTTATCATCCGGGTCGTCAACACATGGTAACCAGTTATGTGCGCGGTTGGGCCAGTTATCGCCAAAAAAAGTACGGTGCCCGAATTTATTTTTAGATATGATCAAGCCGTCAGAGGGTATGCCGCTATAGGTAATGGTATAG
>Ga0164296_1002649_pt1 | contig 17546 bp, 32 predicted proteins | sample GEODES057metaG_FD_113533 | JGI IMG/M metagenome (GOLD analysis project Ga0164296, IMG submission 113533) | Dystrophic lake water microbial communities from Trout Bog Lake, Wisconsin, USA - GEODES057 metaG | ecosystem: Environmental > Aquatic > Freshwater > Lake | place: USA: Trout Bog Lake... | reverse complement strand
CACAATAATCGATCATTTCAAGTTACAAATCTTAATAAGAAATAATATTCCTCAACTCCATTGTATTGCCGCTATTGTAGCATACTTGGCATGCCGTTGTCTAATCTTTATTGTTAGGCGATTGTCTGTGGCATCCCTATCTGCCATACCCCAGTTCCAATCCCAACCTTGACGACCCACATGCTGTTCCATCCAAGGGCGGTAGTGATCGTTGGGGTCAGCACTATCAACATACTCAAACTCAGGGCCATATCCAGAATATCCGTCTCTATGACTGGGACCAACTTTTACTTGTCCTTTTGGCCAACGCACATTGATCACAACTCCGGGCACAAATCTCCACCAAAGTTTCTCTTTGAGATTGAGACCACATACCACATATGACCCACGCGGCCAAATTAACAGTTTTTTAATTTCCATTTTGCTCATGAACTCCACCTCAAAATAAACAGCGTACAGTCTTCAGCACGAGCAAAATGATATGTTGTTTCAAATATTCCAGAACGATAACCCCATAGAAACTTTGTCTCACTTATATTATCTGCACTTGGTGCTCGCTGTCCAAATTGTTTACGGCACCAATCTAACCTTTCCCAGGTTCCGTCCATATTAGAATTCATAGTAACTTCGGCAGCAATCATGCCCACCTCAACGCAAACATGGTAGCATCCCGTCCATCACCAAAATAATAATCAATTTGAACAGATTTTCCAGGCTCACCAGTATTTTTATGTACATCATTGGTGATATAACTAGGACAATGCGTCTTGGCCCACTCCAAAGGCTGCCAGATTGGATCGTAGGGTAAAGTCACTGTCATGAACTCCACCTCAATATAAACCACGTGGCCAACTTGGGATCTTTAACTGTGATGGTAGGCACATATTTTGGTGCCAGGTCAAACCCGTCAAACCCTTCATGTGGTTCGGGATAAACACGCTCACGCCGGTAAAACCAAGCATAATCGTCATCATCAACAAAGCCAGTTATATTGCCCTTGCCCACATGCGTGTTTAACCATTCAGTACAACCTTCAGGCACACCTTGACGGAATTCTACTCTCATACTGGAGGATTACCTTCTACAAAATTCGTTAACTTAAAGTTGTCAAAACATTGGGGGCAAAGAGCGTTATGACTTGGGCCGCCGTGTCCACTAATAGCCGCTTTACAATCATGACAAATGATAAATGCCGCTGTGTAAATGCCACCGCGAGGTTGAATGATAGGTTTCCAAGTATCTTTACTTGTTCGAGCGTATCCTAATACTTGATCGTTCACAGCCCAAGTCTCCCTAATATATTGCCCAACCACATTATTCCAACTCCAAGCATAATGGTGCCGACTATTAGGATTTTGATTTCAGTTCTGTTCATTGTTCGTTCCAAGCCTTGACCATAGCTTCGTCCATTTCCTCTGGACTGTCCCATGGCCTTAACTTTGTGACACCATCGTTGCGAGTGAATTTACATACGCCCATGTGTCCAAAGTGAGTATCGCTAACTAAAAATACACTAGGCATTGTTCACTCCTTTCTTTAATAAGTTTCTTTGATAATCTCGTACTCCTCAACTGGCCATTTAGCCTTAAATTCATCAGTTTTTACATAATCATTGTATTCTTTAGCACTAAAAAATACTTTGGTAAATTCTGTTTTGTAAGACCCTTTTTTAGTTATTGTCAGATAAACTGACTTAGCCGTTCCTGCCATTGAGTACCTTTCTTTGTTTAAAAATGTATTGTAACACTAATTTGTCAATAAGTCAAATATCAGTGGATTGATTCTTTTACATCTACTTCACATTCAACTACCCAATTTTCAAATTGAGTAAATTTGTTTACTTCAACACCTAGCCCAACTGCTTCATGTACAAAATGCTTCAACAACGCATTATACAGTTCATCAGGCATGGTTTCTTTACTAAATTGAATTTTCATATATCACCTTCATAATTTTTAGGAACAATCAAACCAGAGTCGAGAATCACACCGTTGATAGTGTGAGGCTCGTTCTCATCATAAGTCCAACTCAACGCCTTCATCATGCGATGCTTGACCAAAAGGTTAGGACTGCGAAATACTTCAGTGTCGTCAAAGCCCAACATAACACCAATTTCGCAAACTGCGCCACTACGGCAAACACCTGCGATACAATGAACAACAACATTCATTCTTTTTTCAAGAGCATGTTGTAGCAATTGAACTAACTCTGCGGCTTGCTCATGGCTACATCGCATCGCTTCGTCAAGTACTGTATCGTTTTCTTCAACATCGAGGAACTCAAACTGATGTACTTCTTTGAAGTCCCGTGCTGGTTTAGGAAATTCCATGCCACAATCAACAATTTGAATCAACATGGCGTTAGGTCCAGGCTCGATATGAAACCCTTTTTTGATGTCGCTCAATGCTACATTTTGAATCCATGGCATAACTTTATCCTTTATAAAAAACTACGCCCCGTCTGTTCCGGGGTGTCACCACTAAGAGTTGTACTGTTACTTGCCCAAGGATTTACCGCGGTACCTTGCGACTCATACTGAGGTTTGTGGGTTGCTCGCTGTCTTTTACTGTAAAGCAATTGGGCTTACAATAACACGTGGCTCAACATAAATTGGTTTAGCCTTGCCGTCCTTGTGATCAACACACAACACCCACGTACCTTCAGCTGATGATGGACTGTACAATCCGTTTGGATCTGCTTGTGGTAGTGTTACATAACCGTGAGTACCATCTCCGCCAACCCGCATTGGGTTAGTGTACTGTGTAGCATATGGCAAGCCATAGCCGACTGAATCACACAACTTAGTCAATTGGTTATTCATACCAACCAAATAAGTTGTGGTAGGAACACTACGGTCACGAAGTTCAAGAATATCCTTGAACATACGCTTTTCAGCAAAGTTAGTGATTGCTGGCATACCAACTGACTGTACTGCCTGCAGGCTCAGTTCTTCTTGCTTACGGCGCTCGATCTGTGTTGAGCTTTCTGTTTGTGGTCCACATGCTGTAAGAGCAGCCACAAAGGGCAATACCAAAAGAATACGTTTCATTTTATTTTCCTGCTTTCAAATCGTTATAAAAGTTACGAAGGTTGGGAGGCAACTTGTCCTCAGGGTATACACTAAAACGGTGTAACACTATAGCACGGAGAGCATCTTTATGATCCTTGTCCGCATTGATATAATCCATTTGGAGATTTTCCAAATCACGGATCATTCCATCATTGTACTGCTCGCTTTCTTTAAACACTTGATTATCTACTGCACGATATTTTGGAGCAAAGAATTTGTAGCTTTCGTAGCCCAAATAACTTAAACCAAATAGTGCGGCAATTCCAATTGCGATTGCCATGGTAAATGCCATTGCGTTTTTAAACATTTAAGTTCCTTTGTTTGTTTATATGTATGTATTATACATGAATAATAAAGAATAGTCAACAACTAATGATTAAAAATGCCAAAATCAATGCTAAGAAAGGCTGTCCAAACAATATTAAAAATAGTACAGCAATCCATCCTAGTTCGTTGTTCATACTGCTCTCCAGATTTCTTTGAAACCTTCTTCTAGCGTGGGCTCTTCCCAGCCTGTTATCATACTGGCAATAACATGTTCTGGAATTTCTTTTCCAGGGCGACTCCACAATCGACGGATCAATTCTTTATGTTCGGGAGTGGCAAACACCACAGCAATATGTTCATAGTCAGGTAACATATTAAACTTACGAGCTCGACTAGCAAGAGTTGTGCTAGTTTGATCCCAGATAATATCTTGTCCGGCATCTCTGGCCAGTTTAACATGTTCGGTCATGATGTTAACGGCTTTGGGCATGTACTCTTCAAACACTTCTGAATAAGTCTTACCTTGTTCTTTTGCGTACAGTTCTACCCAGGTATCAGTGTTGATATACGCACAGTCTGGTGCCCAGTCTTGATTTGAAACCCAGGTACTTTTGCCAGATCCTGGTACACCAACTAATTGATAACACTTTGGCATTTTACTCCTTCTTTAACCAAATAATTGTTTTAGAATTTGTTTTACATTCAGGTCTACATTGTACAGCACAATCTTGGCACTTACTGTCTTTATTACCAAAGCAAAGCGTTTTGACAGCAAAATAAGATGCTAGGCCAACAATGATCATTACAATGACCAACTGCCAATCCATTATAATACCAGCTCGCCTTCACTAATAAGTTCTTCTACTGCGGCATTGAATTCACTTTCCAAATCCCAAAATGCTTCGGCTCGACGAATATCTTTTTTGCGTTTGCGTAAGGCAGTACCTTTTTGATACATTTTATCTAAATGTTCTTGACAGTAGGCTTTGCCATAGACTGTTTTACATCCGCAATATTTGACTGGCCAATGTATTTGTGGATCTTGATCTGGTCCAATATAGGTACAGCCCTCATAATTGGGTTTAAGCAAATCACTCATCTTTACCATCCTTTTCTTTTAAAATTTGAACAAGTTCTTCAGGATCATTACTGATCCCTTTTTCCACACGATCAAAGAAGTCTTTTAACTTAAGAAGTTTACCACGATGCATACTTAATATGAATGTTGTAGCATCCTGTTTTCCTTGAGAATGGGCAAGGTGTTCTAATATAAAAATTAAAACAATAAAGCACCAAAATCTAGAATCATCCCACATGATGCCTAAAGTACTTAACATGTATGAGATGGTGGAGTAAACCACCAATCTCATCATTGAGGGACCGGTTAGTAAATCCCACATTTTAGATACGGCGCATACATGTCGTTCTTGCCATTGACTGCCAATTTGCGGGGAAACTCTTACGCAAGTCTGCCAATTTAAGAACCATACGCAAACTCAACTCACGCAATTTGTCTTTGTTTTCTTCAATAAATCCCACAAGCTCATCTTTAACAATTTCAATGTTGTCAAAATCATAACGGTCCAACATACCATCAGTAATGATTTGTTTAATACGCAGGATCTTCTCACGGGTAGTATCCATTTGAAGGTCAATGTAGTGGCAACGTGATTCCAAAGCATCCAAGTGGTCACGTAACTTTTTACTGCGAACGTGTTCAAACTTAATGTTGGTAATAAAAATTGCCGCACCCTTGAACTCGAAACGATCTGGAATGCCTTCGCTACGCAAAATGCGGCTGTCTGTGTTCCAGCTAATAAAGCGGCGTGAGCTGGAATCCAGTGCGCCTTTCAAAATATTAAGGCTAAGGTCTTCCATCAAAATGCTATCGCAGTCATCAAACACAACAACATTACCCGCATCACTGAATTCATACAATTTGGCATACAAGCCAATCGCACTCATAGCACCTTTAACAACTTCAAACTTTGGCTTCTTCTCTGCCAAGGTATTAAACAAGTCTGCCTTTTGTAGCACAGTTTCGACACCGTAACTCTTACCAACACCCGGAGGCCCGCTAACAATCATAGCACGGACATTGCCCTGCTTGACTGCCTTGGTCATGTCATCCAAAATCTGGAAACGTTCACGTAGACGTTCCATGATCTGCTCATCTGTTTCTTGAGCTACTTCTTTTTCACGAGCTTTAATTGCTTCGTTGTCAAATTCGAGAATATTTGTTGTGCCAGTATTTTTCATTGCCTTTGCCATTTTAAAAATCCTTAAAGTGTTTAAACTAAGTGTGTATTATAACTAAGAATTGTACCTTTGTCAAGTACAATATTTAACTTACGGTGTTCCTAAGTTGCTTAGTTATGTATATTATATGACATTCTAGTTGATTTGTCAATCAAAAGAAAGCCCCGCCGTACAACTATGTTGTAGAGAGCAGGGCCGTATCATAAAAACAACAGTCAGGTTTAATTATTTTGGAACTTTAAAGTAGTTATAGCCCATATTTTCATCAACTAATCGAAGCGACATGGGATTGAAGAACCACTTTGGGCCTTCGTTTAATAGTCCTATGGCACCATTCTTCTTTAGTTCATTGGACACATGACTTAACATTCTACTTTTCTTTAATCTGTTCTGACCCAATGTCTTAGCATGTCGCCAAAATTCTGTGTCCAATGTGGATCCACCATGATAAAAGAAACTGAGTAAATCTTCTAAATTTTCTGAATATATTTCAAACATTTCGTTGACGTAGTTTTCATCAAACTTATCGGGGGCGGCCAAATGGTCAGTAAAAGTTTTAACATTCTGTATGTAAAAAAATATCGAACTAGCACTCAGTGGTTCCAGAAAGAACGCCTTGGTGCCATTTTTTAATACTCGGCCCTCGTAGGCCTTTTTGGCATAATAAGATTGGAATTGATATTCTTTAATTTGAGCTGGATCTAATTTGGTATTTAAATACTCACCCATTTCTTCTATAACATCTTCTCGTTTGGATTTAACATCATTAAACAAATATCCGTAGGTATGTCTAGATTGTAATGGAATACCAAACATCCAACCTGCGTTCATGGCCACATGGTCAGTATACTGATCATAATTGCCAGTGGGCAAAGAATATACAATACAGTGGTTAACTGGGCTACAATTGGACATAGTGTAGTCTTTATAGTCATTGGGAAAACCCATACAGTCAATGACATAGTCAAATTCTTCAGTCCTACCATCAATCACGACCTGTGCTGATTTTTTTCCAGGAATAATTTCAGACACTGTGCCATGCATTTCTTTAAACTTGTTTGGCCAAAATTTATGGAACCTTTCAAAAGCAAATTCTTTAAGTTCAAAATTGTTAAAATGTACAGCATAGCCTGCGCCAAATAAGGGATTGACAAAATCGTGTTCTCGCCATCTCTTGTAACGAGTTCCAAATTTTAGTGTACCATCCAATAAATCTAAGTCAGCGAATTGAAACCTTGTGGCATCCTGTAGAGTCATAATAAAATTAGGATTGGTACTTTCTCCAATTCCTAATATAGGTTTATTAGAATCAAATATGCTGTATACGTCCCAATTGTCTGTCATATAGGGCAACAATTCACACAGGGAAATAATACCTGCAGTGCCTACGCCAATTACTGCTATACGCTTTTTCATAGTTCTAACCTTGTCAATCCTTCTTCGGTGCCAATCGGTCCAGCAAACCAAGTGTTAAATGCCAATACACATCTACGTTGACGCATGGTTTGATACCCCATCACGGCATGTTGTAGATTACTGGGGAATAAAATAAGACGGCCAGTGTTAGCACCAAATTTAATTTCGTCATATAGCCAAGGTTTATTTTGGAAATCTTTTTCGTACTCAACGACTGGACCGCCACCAACATAAGATGGTTTGATAAAGGTCAATGCTTCACTGCCTGTGGGAGCATCAATATAATAACTGCCGCTGATAATTGAATTGGCATGCGAATGTGTGAAAATGCTTTGCGGTATATTTTCGTGTTTAATTGCCCAACTTTGTGTGAACTGTAATTTTTCCGAACCCATGATATCTCTAGCATATTTGTCCAACTGAAGTTGTATCCATGCTTTTATAGATGGCACGGTGTCTAATATGCGTTTGTTCTTGGTAGTAGGAAATGCACCGTACTTACTTTGAACCACATACTCTGAATTTAATACTAACTCATGATCCTGTCTTGGGATCGATGTGTTATCCACAGTTGCCACCACTGTGGGAAACAACATATGAGTCTTAAAATTATCTGTAGTTGGCTTAATTTTATAAGTCATAATATGGAGCGGGTAGCGAGAATCGAACTCGCAAATCAACTTTGGCAAAGTTGTAGGTTACCATTACATCATACCCGCATTGTTATCTTTAGTATCTTCTAATAGCTGAATTAATTCTTGTCTAACATCTAGTTGTTCCATATGTAAATGGAATGATGGTTCAGCCCATGTAGCATATCCTGGAGGAATTTTTGTTGAAATATCAGGATGTTCCCATTTGGGATTAACGATCCTTGTCACTACTCCTCTAAACATGGGATCTTCTGCTAGAGATTTTTTAATACCTCTGACTCCACGTTCTGTGGCAAACTGCCAAAATTCTGTTTCGTAGACTTGATTCTTAAAGTAGTGGAACATGATCATAGTTTCCATTTCTTTAATCAGTCTTTCATATTTTATATTGGCTAGACTGTAGTGTTTGCCTTCTTTCCAAACAGCTTCGGCGGCCCACTGTATGATATCCATGAAATAAATTGAAGTAGCTTCAATTGGTTCTAGGAAATAACTAGCATTGCCATTATAACACAGTCTAGGATAAAAGTTTTGTTTTCTATAGTAGTTTCTAAAATTAAAAGTATTGGTATGGTCACTGGGTGTTAACCTGTAACGGCCAAATACTTCTTGAACATCTTCCTTGATTTCATACAATGTAGAAATATTATTGTTATATAGGTATCCAATACTACATCTATTGCGTAATGGAATACCAAATACCCAGCCGTGTTTTCTAGCAAGATTCAGCGAATAATGAAATTCTGCGACATCCCAATAACATTGTGTGACGTGTACTGAATTAACAGGAATGTAATCTGACATGACAAATTGATCTCGGTCATCCTCTCCGGGTTTTCCTGAACAATCCAAGATATAAGTGGCATCTATATCATCATAGCTGGTAACTCTCTGATCGATAATTTTTACTCTAGGAGATGCTTGTACATAATCTAAAATGTAGTCTTGTAGCTTATTGGCATTGAAATGATAGGCATTGAACCCTGCGCTAAACCAATGCATGAATTCAGCACCGTCCCTGCCCCAACCTGATTTTTGAATTCCAAGTTTAGGAGTGCCATCTATCTTTTCTAGATCGCTATAGGTAAATCCCATGTTATGGAATAACTGTATGGGAAATTCCAAAGTAGATCCTTCGCCCACTGCCTGTGGCGGTTGCTTGGCATCAAAGTACCAATCGATTTCCCATTTGGTGCTTTTTAAAAAATGACTGACACCATAAGCTCCGGCAGTACCGCGTCCAATAACTGCTAATTTTATTTTACTCATGGCAATATTTAATTATTATTGTATTAATGGTGATAGATCCTGAGCCAGTCCCATGCCTTTGATGTTTGCTGTATAGGATATTTGACCCCACGTTCCGTACCCATATCCTTCAAGTAAGGGATTTATATCGCTGTCATCTATTGCGTATTTGATCACAGATCTAAATATGTTTTGTTTGCGTATGGTTTCTTTGATACGTGCCTGGCCGCGTTCTGTGGCAAACTTCCAAAAATCACTATCATACATATCATTCTTGTAGTAGTGTAGCATGATCATGTCTTCCAGTCGGTTGATATAATCATAGTATACTTTGTTGGAATTTTCGCTCCGCCCAGTCCAGTGACGATGTGCCATGACATTTACCACATTCATACAGGCAATCGATGTGGCTTCTAGGGGTTCTAAAAAGAAACTGGCATTGCCGTTAAATGCCACTCGACCATAAAAGTTTTGTTTACGGTAGTAATTATTAAATGTGAAACTATTGGTAGTTTCGCTGGGTGTCAAACCATACTGATCAAAAATTGATTGAACATCTTCCTTGACTTCGTCTATGGTATTGATTTTATGGTTATACAAATAACCAATACTACATCTGTTTTGTAGGGGAATACCAAAAACCCACCCGTGTTTTTTGGTAATGTTCAGTGAATATTGAAATCTTGGAATATCCCAATAACATTGAGTAACATGAACAGCATTAACCGGAATAGTTTGGGGAAGATGAAAGTGTTGTAGTTCATTTTCGCTGGGTCTACCTGAACAGTCTAGAACAAAATCAGAATCAATATCATTATAGGCTTTTATGTTATTGTTGATAATTTTTACCCGGCTTTGACTGCCGGCATAATTTATGATCCATTCCTGTAGTTTGACCGCATTGAAATGATAGGCCACAGTACCGGATGGAAATAGGTGATAATACTCTTTGCCTGATCCCCAACCCTGTTTTTTAATACCTGCTTTGAATGTGCCGTCTACACTGTCTAGTTGTGGTAATTTGAATCCCAAGAATTGATCTAAATTAGTGGGGAATTCCACGGTGGAGCCTTCACCCACACTCTGTGGAGCCACATTGGGATCAAAATACCAATCAATATTCCAATTGGTACTTTTTAAAAAATATGCTATGGCATAACATCCTGCTGTACCTCGGCCAATGATTGCTAGTTTTTTCATTTAGATATTTACCATGGAGTACAGGGTCGGATTCGAACCGACGGTTTTACGATTTTGCAGACCGTTGCATTGGGCCTCTCTGCCACCTGTACCTAGCAATTAACCAGTTCTCTTAACGATGTGAAAGCCAAACTGTGTTTGTACTGGGCCAGTGTATGAACCAATACTAATACTGTTTACAGCATCTTCAAAGGGTTTGACCATTTGCCCTGGACCAAATTCGCCTAGATCACCGCCATTGCGTCCACTAGGACATTTGCTGAACTTTTTTGCGATTTCTTCAAAATTGTTACTGTTGGCATTAACTTGGCTTCTAAGTTCTTGTGCTAACTCTAATGTATCTACCAAAATATGACTTGCTCTCATTTATTTTCCTTGTTGTTAACCTGTACGTTTGACCACGTGATATCCTGCCGCTGTTTGAATTGGCCCAGTATATGAACCAATACCAATGCTGTTGATAGCGGCCTCTAATATTGGATCCATTTGATCTGATGTCAATTCACCTAGATCCCCTAAATTATTTTTGCTATCTGGGCATATACTATGTGTGTATGCCAACATTGAAATGTCAATGCCTTGATTGATTTTTTTCCTAATCAATTGTGCTTCTTCCAATGTGTCAGTTAAAACATGACTTGCTCTCATTTTTGTTTCCTTATAAGTTGGTACCTGGTGTAGGACTCGAACCTACATCGCTCTCCGTGTAAAGGAGACGTATAACCTCTCTACGCAACCAGGCATGTATTCATTATTTAACTTGCGTCATTATTGATAAAAGAATCTCCAAGACCATATTCACCTGTGGGGTGTAGGTTAAATGCCAAAGAATACCTAGTCAAGTTTGAATTATGACGAGTAATTCTGTGAAACAAATAACTAGGAAAAAATACCAGCATGTTCTTCCTTGGTGATAATGTGAATCCTTCAGTGTTCAATAAATTATATTCTTCTGTTCCGCCCAATAAAAAACTAGATAAACTTAGATTATGATTTCCAAATTCTAATATACCACCATCTATAATTTCATCAAAATAAAGAACGCCACTGTAAAAACTATTTTTGTGAGAATGGAATTGAGATTCCCCGCCACGCTTTACCTTGGTACCCCATGAAGTAGTTATTATAAATTTCTTATTGGAAATTCGCAATACGCTTTGAACATAGTCGTCAAAATTATCTAATATTAATTTTTCTAAATCAGGAAACTGCTTTAATAATTTTCTATTTGTTGTTGAATAAGCAGGAATCGTTCCATTAAAATTTGTTCCTGATGCTTGATTAATATAAAATTCACTATTTTTAATCTGTGTTTTAACAGCAGTAAAATCACCTGTCAAGAACGTAGTAGACACTGGTGAACTAAATGCTGGGAATACTGTGAATTTAGATATTTCAAAACTATACATATTATCCTATGGAGCGGGGTAGGAGAATCGAACTCTTACTCACAAACTATGCTAAACCTGCTAATTGTTGTATAATGATACATTCGGATAATAAAATTAAAGACGGCAGATGCGATTTAACAATTGATCAATTATTAAAAAGAATTGATATTTGGAATAAAAAATACACCGAGCAGGCAACAGGATTCGAACCTGCGACGAACAGCTTGGAAGGCTGACACTCTACCGGGCTGAGTTATACCTGCTCGGTGTACTCTTACATTACCATTAAACTACCCCCGCACTTTAATCAAACACACTTATGCCTTTTTCATCAGAAGACGGTGGCCTGTCCTTACTACTCAAACTATGTTCAAGTTAAATGTATTTGATTAAAGTGTCTAGCTACCTACACCACATAGGCCCTAGACTGGGTGGTTACCCCGTCCATAACATTTATTCTTTTGGAAAGGTGTTAAACCTCACCTAATGCGTTCCCGGGTTCCCCATAAGGGATCGGATGGTCATAGCACTACAAACCTGGCGCTCTTTATGGTGACTGCCCCACCCCTCTTGTATAACGGGCGGAGGTGCCCGGGTTTTCTTGGTGCCCCTACACAGAATCGAACTGCAAATTACGGATTACAAAACCGTCGTTATACCATTTAACTATAAGGGCAACAGATTATCTATCAAATTTTAAAACCATATTAATCACAACTCTATCATAACTATCAATAGGATTACTAGACGCATGTTTTATATATGCTGGAAATACTAGTACCCTTCCCTGTTTGGGCTTTACTCTAACTGTTTCATCTGGATAGAACAAACAAGTATCTCCGTCAGCATCTTTCACATAATATATTGCCGAAATAAAATCTTCAGGGTTATCAACATCAACATGAGGAGTATTCCATTTGCCTGCCGCTTCTTTTACTCTCCAAAGTAAATTGAATTTTACCCTATTAATAAGCAATGACTTAAATTCTTCTTCGTCTCTCAAATGATAATCTATCGCCCTTATTATCGGGTAAACTGCACGTATTGGAAATAAGTTGCTTTCTTTAATCTTATGACCAAATACAGCAAATGACAATTGACCAACATCATACACATCATCATTAATAATTGGCTCCTTATCACCACGATATGTATTTGTGTCATAGTACCATCCAAAAAATGGATAGGTATCTTTGATCTTTTGTTGATCTTCGACAGTCATTACATCATCAATGATGATATGACGGTCCATGATCACTCAACTACGTTTTGCTTGGGATCCATCATCTTGGCATCCCACTCAGCCAATCGTTGACGGAATTCATCTTCGGTTAGTCCATGCCAACCAATACAATGTCCAACTGGACTACGGCCGCAACCGCACTTGCCAAATTCTTTTTGATCTTCTTTAACTCTAACCTGCATGTTATACCTTTTTAAATTTTTCTAAGTATTCAGGACCTACCAAGCCAGCTTCAATTTCTTGTAGTGCACTGACAATATTTCCGTTTGGAGTATTTACTAGCTTTCTACTGCCATGAGCAATTTCTCGAGCACGTAGACTAGCAACCAAAACTAGATTAAATCTATTGCCAATCTTCTCAACACAAACATCGTTATTAAGCGAGTTGGTCAGTGTTACTTTTTCAGTACTAAATGGAAAGTTCATAAGATCCTAAATGTTATATGGTGCCCAGGGTGAGACTCGAACTCACAAAATTCGGCTTCTAAGACCGACACGTATACCAATTCCATCACCTGGGCGTTGTTTAAAAATTAATTGTAACACATTATTTACGCAGTGTCAACAACTAAATTGTGAAATTATAATTTAAAATTATTCTTAAATTTTCTTGTGGACAACTACTAGCATGATATCTCAATCCATCAAAGAATACAGCACGACCTCGCTTTGGGTGTATTCGTTGTACAACATTGGTTTTACTGTCATCAAATATCAAAGTATCGCCATCTGAGTCATCAACATAATAAACACAAACAACATGTGGAAAGTTTTGATCTCGATGTATATTGTTATGTTCGGTTCTAAATTTCTCAACTATGGGGAACTGTATGAAAGGTCGAATCTGTATTAGTTGATCAATTTTGAGATTGGCCTTTGAACAAGCATTGACCAATATCTGGTTAAATTGGTCAAAATATTTTTCATCTCGAAAATTAGTCAACGATTCAAATACACTGGTGACCAATCCTGGAGTAATGAAATTACCTTTGTCTAAAAAGAAATGCCAACCGGATGTATTTCTCAACAACAATAGTTTTTTAATTTCGTCTTGATGTTGTTCTGAAACTACATCATCAATAATTATTATATCATTGCCTATCATAGTAAAGTATAGTTAGCAATACAGCGTATGTCCTTGGTGGGCGGTGTACTAGAGTGGAATCGTGTGCCATTAAACAATATACATCTGCCTTTTTTAGGACTGACTCTTTGATGTTCCTCAATAGTAGACAAACTGACCTTATCGCCATGAAAAGATTTAAACAATACTGTGTCACCATCTGTGTTGTTTACATAATACAAACATACTAGATGATCAAATTCGTGATCAACATGAACATTGTCATATTTTTTGTGTAGTTCTTCCCTAACAGGAAAATGTAAAAAACTTCTACTGGCCAATATTTTTTTCAAAGGAAAATTAATTGCTTTTGCCGCGGCCTGCGCTACAACTTTCATTTCATCAAATAAAAATTTATTATGATATTTGATCAACTCATCATTGAAGTAACTGGCCATTCCTGGGGTACGTTGTACAATACCCAACTTTTTTAGTTCTTCCTTGGATAAGGCAATGTCATGCATATAGACCCAAGGAGTACGATGCCCCAACAATAAGGCTTCTATGCCATCTTGTTGAGACTTTGATATGACATCATCTAAAACTATAATTTCATTCTTATCTATCATAAATTCACCATTAATTGATAGTACTCAAATCTTACAGACTAAGCAAATTTCTGAGTGGAGTTCGATTCTCCTCATAAGCCATTGCTCGCGGTTTTTTCAGAAGGGTAAGATGGCCCTATCCTTCATGAGTCTATGCGTCCATAGACGATACCCGCCAAATACTATCAACTAATGGTGCGACTGACCGGACTCGAACCGGTACGACAAAGTCGAGGGATTTTAAGTCCCTTGCGGCTACCAATTACGCCACAGTCGCAAATACTAACCTTACTTTTTAAAGAACGTTTTTACTAATTGCTTAGTGCGTTGATTATACAACAGTTAAATGGCCTTGTCAACTGGTGCTCCTAACAAGAATCGAACTTGTATCGCATCCTTACCAAGGATGTGTTCTGCCATTTAACTATAGGAGCAGTTTACTCTTGTGAGGAGGAGGTTGTACTTCCATCAACAGCCACATAGCCTGTGAGTAATTGTGGTCTACGTTCTTGCTTTGTGCTCTTGGGCACAATGGCTGCAGCCAATTCTGCTTGAATCATAGTGTTCCTCCAGCTGTCACGTTTGTCTTTATCTACAATATTACAGAGCATACGCTTGGTGGATTTACTTAATTTAAAAGTGCTATTGGGTCTTAACATTGATTTACCTTTGATTTATATGGCGGAGAGTGTGGGAGTCGAACCCACTCGCCCATTTCTGAACGTCGGATTAGCAATCCGATGCCTTACCATCCAGCCCACTCTCCATGTTTCTATTATATGTTACTTATTGTTCTTTGTCAACTGCTATTCATAAATATGAGCATGTATACTTTGCCAATCAACATTGACATTCAACCACTACGGGATGGTGTAAAGCTCACTGACTTCAGTATATCAAGTGTAACAGGCGTTACAACAATTGATACAAAATTTCTAAATCCTTCACTGGTAGAATTTTTTGACAGCATGGATGTGTTGCTACGATCAGATCTATTTTTTAATAATAAAAATCACAACAGTTACATACACGTTGACAGACCACAAAGCCCCATTTATCAAGATAAGGACTATGTGCGTATAAATTGGATCTATGGCGGTTTGGGCAGTGCCATGAACTGGTATGGCCTAAAGCCCGCCACCAATTGGATTGATGTTTCCCTGACCTGTATATATAGACCTGATCAAGTTGATCTTTTACACAGCGAACAACTTGCCAGCACACACCTAGTACAAGTGGGTATACCACACAATGTCACCACTGGTCCTGAATCTCGCTTTTGTCTTGGCATAGTGCCCACAAAGAAAAAAGACAACAGTCGAATCACAATGCGTGAAGCAAGGGATATATTTCAGAACTATATTTAAAATTGGTACGGCTGGTAGGTCCTGCCCCTACAAAGGCAAATGACTACGTCCTTGCCCCGTCCCCTTTCCTAACTATGGGTTAGGCGGGAGGTCTGCTATATTCCACTCACAGCCGCGTAAGTAATTATATACTTACCGCGATGAGATGTCAATGGTGCCAATAAATATCAGCATGAATACTTTTTGTAGATCAATCAATATTGACATTGACCCACTGTTCGAAGGGTTTGATGTATATGATATCAATAGACCTAGAAATTTAAACAAACACTACTCAAACTTGGAATACATACCTTTGGTATTTGTCAATCCCAAATTGAAATCTTTTATGGATCAACGAAACATCATGGTGAGTCTCGTTGATATATTTTACTGTGGCCCTTATGAAGCACATCCAATTCATGTAGATCAACCACATGTGGATCAGTTTGTGGAAAATGACTATGTGCGTATCAATTGGATCTACGGTGGGGAGGGCAGTGAAATGAAATGGTACAAGTTCCGGAATCATATTGATCAGTTAGACCGACACAAAGTACAACATATTGTCTATGGTCCAGACGATGTGGAATGCATCCACTCACAGGCAATCTCAGGCCCACATCTAGTACAGGTTGGCATACCACACACTGTACAAAATCAAGATCAAAAACGTCATAGCATCTGCGCCGATATCATTCATAAAGACACCAGCCGTCGAATCACCATGAATCAAGCCTTGGATATCTTCAAAGACTTAATTTAATATTTGGAGGAGGGATGGTAGAATCGACCTCAATAATATTGGCGGAAGGCAGAAGAGTCGAACTCCATCCCTGTTAAGAGAACCTGGTTTTCAAGGCCAGTCGCAGGACCATCCCCGCTGCATTACCTTCCATATAAAGGAGAAACCCTGCGCCAAGTCAGGGTTTGAAATTAGGTGTGGGTGTTTTGAAGTACACCCACGAAACTTTTAGAAGCTGTAACGATCGCTCATCACAGTCTTCAACATGATGCCTTCTGGTGTGAATTCAGTCATGTCTGCGGCCAATAGTGCCTTGGCAATAGCTGGGCTAAAACCTGACACTAGTGCGGCACCACTCTTGTCTGACTTAACAGGCACGTTATCTGAACTGTTTAGGTTCCAGAAAACAACTTGTGGTACAGCGTAGCCTGCGGATTCGTACTTGCGTTCAATCATCTCCATTGCTGAAGAGTCATGCTTTACGCATTGGTTGAACTGCATGTCACTCAAGATCAAAACCATTTCTGGCATTTCACTTTGTGGCACTTCGTTCTTGACAGCAACATCAAGGATCTTGCTGAAAGCCGCATGTAGGTTAGTACTCATGCCCCAGTCGGACTTAACCATCTGGGCCATCTTTTGAACTACGTTACCCTTTAGGGTCATTAGTTCTGGACGGTCACTGAAAGTTAGGAACGTGTCCTTGAACTTACCAGTGTTCTTTTCAGCCAAGTACAAACCTAGTGAAACTGCTACATCCATACAAGTGACCTTAGTGTTCTTGCCTGCTGGGCATGACATAGAACCGCTAACGTCAACTAGTGGTAGGATGTTTGCGTCGCCCACATAGTTAGGCAAAGCCTCCCATTGAGCAACGATCAAATCAGTTTCTGTCTTGTCAAAAGTGCGGTAGCTACCAACACCCTTCAAAACATCGTAAGGGAAAATTGCCGAAGCATTTACCTTTACAGTTGGGTCGCCCTTAACCAAACTCGCAACATACTCAGCGAACTTTGTAGTGTTACGGTTAAATGCCT
>Ga0164296_1002648_pt1 | contig 17547 bp, 20 predicted proteins | sample GEODES057metaG_FD_113533 | JGI IMG/M metagenome (GOLD analysis project Ga0164296, IMG submission 113533) | Dystrophic lake water microbial communities from Trout Bog Lake, Wisconsin, USA - GEODES057 metaG | ecosystem: Environmental > Aquatic > Freshwater > Lake | place: USA: Trout Bog Lake... | reverse complement strand
CGCCGGCAGAGACGCCTGCACAACCGCCGGTAGAGGCAACAGCATGAGTAACAACCTACTTCGCGCGTTGATGGACAAGAACGGCATGTCCAACAAGGAGGGCATCGAAAAGGCTCGTCAGGAGTTGGCCGGTGCCATCACACGTATTGTGGTCAACGAGGCCCTGTCAGAGGCCAAACAGCGCGCGCAAGTGCGCGACCAGGCCATTGGGGCGAAAGAGCCTAAATAATTGCATTAGTATATTTAGAGGGATAATCTGCGTATGGGGTAACCTGGTAGCCCACGTGCTTTGGGAGCATGTAGTCTACGTTCAAATCGTAGTATGCAGACCACCAACATTTCTCATGAGGCAATTAGAGCCGAAGTGATACTGATCGGCAAGCGACCCGCAAGGACCTCAAATGCAATCCAGAATTAACTGGTGAACCCTATGGACGCGTAGGGCTACGGTCTCTTTAAATACTAAAAATTATGGCAACAAAAATAACAACAAAATACAGACCTGAGATGTGTGAGCAGATCATTGAGCTCGGCATGCAGGGCGCGACGCAAAAGGCCATGTGGTCCGCGTTAGGTATTAGCAAGTCTACGGCAGACAAGTGGAAGAAAGATAATGCAGACTTTGCAGAGGCAGTCAGCCGGGCCACTACCGAGTCCCAGGCATGGTGGGAGCGTGAGGGAATGGCTAATTTAAGTAATAGAACCTATAACACCAGGCTGTATGAGGTGATGACAAAGAGTATGTTTCCAGAAGACTACAGAGAAGTTAAAGATAACAAAGTTGACGTTAAGCTAGAAGCGACAATAGATTTCGGTAGCGAAATATCAAAATTAATTAGTGCGCTAAAAGAAGAAAGTAAGTGATATGGATGAAGCAGATGAATTTATTAAAAAAGCAAAAAGAAAAGAATATCAAGATAGATATAGATTAAAAAACAAAGATAAGATAGCACAACGTCAATTAGAAAATAAAGACAAAATAAAAGAAAAGTCTCAAAAATGGTACTTAAAAAATAAAGATTTAGTTATAGAAAGATCAAAAAAGTGGGCGTTGGAAAATAAAGAAAAAAGACAAGAAATCGTTAGAAAAAATTACCTTAGTAAAAAGTATGGATTGACATTAGAACAAGAAATAGCGATGAAATTAGCGCAAAATAATAGTTGTGCGATTTGTAAAATAGAATTATTGCCTAGACATAAAACTCATATAGATCACTGCCATAAAACAGGAAAAGTACGAGAAATTTTATGCAATAATTGCAATGTAATGTTAGGTCATGCGAAAGATTCTGAAGATATATTAAAATCCGCCCTGGCATATTTAGAAAAACATAAAATATAATTAAATAAAAGACCCTATACGGGTCTTTTTTGTTTTTGAAATGTGCATTATTATAGTACCATTAATCAGAATAGAAAGACTAACATGACCGCTCACGCGCTACTCTCAGCATCCGGATCAGATAGATGGATGTCTTGCACACCCTCGGCCAGGCTAGAGGCCACACTCCCAGAACAGAAAAGACAGACTGGCTCGTTCAGTTTTAGTGAAGAGGGCACAACAGCACATACCCTGGCAGATGCCGAATTAAGCTTGTTGTTTGGTCATATAAAGAAAGCAGAATATGACAAAATTATCCAAGAAGTTAAATCAACAGAATACTACAACAAAGAGTTCCATGAGTACGTCAATAACTACGTGCTTTATGTCCGCTCTCAGATCGGTGAAGGAGATACACCACTATTTGAACAGCGCGTCGATTTCAGCGACTACGTCCCCGAGGGGTTCGGCACAGCGGATGTGGTGATACTATCCAAACACAAGATCCGCGTAATGGACTTGAAGTTTGGTAAAGGTATTCCAGTATCGGCAAAGGACAACAGTCAACTAAGGCTATATGCACTTGGAGCGTATTGTAAGTTCAAGGAAGAGTTTCCAGACGTTACAGAGGTTGAGTACACCATCGTCCAACCGCGCCTGGATTCAATCACAACAGATCACACAACGATTGAGAAGTTATTAGACTGGGCACAGTACTACGTCAAGCCAAAGGCCAAAAAGGCATGGAGCGGATCCGGTGAGTTTATTCCAGGCGACCACTGTCAGTTCTGTAGGGCAAAGGCCCAGTGCCGTGCACGCTCTGACTTTAACAACGAACTGGCAAAGCTTGACTTTAGGGAGCCACCACTGCTAACCGCTGATGAGGTGTCTTTGGTGCTTGAGCGTGCAGGTAGTTTAAAGACCTGGGTCAACGACGTTGAAGAGTTTGCGCTCAACCGGGCAGTTGCTGAGAATATAACCCCTCCAGGTTTTACGCTCGGCACAACAGTCACGCACCGCAAGATAACAGACGCCAAGTTGGCCGAGGTTCGACTTGTTGAGATGGGACTACCAAAGAGCAAGCTTTATGAGGAGCCAAAACTAAAGTCTGTTGCATCACTTGAGAAACTTGCGCCTAAGGGACACGTAGCAACGATACTAGGAGATCTAATATCAAGACCCCCCGGCTCACCAAAACTGGTAAGGGTCAAGGATACTACGGCCGAAGACTTCGCATGATTATTAATTTCTTTGGTGTTCAGGTAACAATTCCTGAAATAATGATTGATAGGTATTGCAAAGAAACAGAGTGCATGGTACAATGGGAGAATCGTAAGGCATTAGAACGATTGCGTGATGCCATTAACGATGTCCTGTTTACTGTAGCCGATCACCCCCAAATAATGGCAAACTCGGAGCACTACGGTAACTTTGTGAAGTCACTGGCGATACGTGTCGCGTTATCGAAACACAGGATACTGTACGACGATTAACGTGATACAATTCGGTTACGGGGTTGTCGATCTGGCCCCCTATTCAAGTCCAGATCTAACGCTAAAAAGGAAATTAAATTGGCCGCAACTATCAAAACCAAAGCCGTAACAGGCAAAGTTCGTTTTTCTTATGTTCAAGTATTTCAGCCAAAGGCTAAAGAAGACGGTGGTGCCCTTAAGTACTCTACCGCGCTCTTGATCCCTAAGTCTGATAAGGATACTGTAGCAAAGATCAACAAAGCGATTGAGGAATGCAAGGAGGCCAACAAGGCAATGTTCGGAGGATCCATTAAGGGTCTTAAGGGCGGTTTGCGTGATGGTGATGAGGAAAGAGAAGGCGCGGAGTACCAGGGTATGTACTTCATTAATGCCAACTCAGACCGCAAACCTGGTGTTGTTGACGCGGACATGAACGCGATCATTGACCCAGAGGAATTCTACAGTGGTTGCTATGGCCGTGCGTCTTTGACGTTCTATCCATACGACACCAAGGGTGGAAAGGGAATTGCATGTGGATTGAACAACGTGCAAAAATTGGAAGATGGCGAGAAGTTAAGCGGTGGATCTAGCGCCGCAGAGGATTTCGCAGTCTAACAAAAAGCGAAGGAAGGAAAGGGGGCCTCGGCCCCTTTTTTGCCCTCTATCATTAACTATAAAAGAGAATAAGATGGACCAATACAGAGAATATATAGCCGCCAGTCGTTACGCACGTTTTATCGACGATAAGAACCGTCGTGAGACCTGGCCCGAGACGACAGACAGATTTGTGGAATACATATTCAGCAGAACACCAAAGCTAGAAAACAACAGCAAGCTAAAGGAAGAGATAAGGACAGCGATCCGGGACCATAAAGTTATGCCGTCCATGCGTGCGATGATGACGGCAGGTAAGAGCGCGGACCGCGACAATACATGCGTCTACAATTGTAGCTACCTGCCAATTGATGACCCTAAGGCGTTTGATGAGGCGATGTTTATTCTGCTGTGCGGGACCGGCGTCGGTTTCAGCGTAGAGTCCAAGAATATAAACCAGTTACCCGAAGTGCCTGAGCAGATGTTTGACTACGACGGCGTTATCAAGGTCCATGACTCCAAAGAGGGGTGGGCCAAGGCCCTTAGATTGATCATAGCGCACTTGTACGCGGGGGAAATACCCAAGTGGGATGTGAGCTCTATTAGGCCTGCAGGGGCGCGTTTAAAGACGTTTGGTGGCCGTGCATCCGGGCCGGGTCCTTTGGTTGATTTGTTTGAGTTTACCGTTAAGTTATTTAAGGGCGCGAAGGGTCGTAAGTTAAACTCCTTGGAGTGCCATGACTTGATGTGTAAAGTTGGTGAGGTTGTTGTGGTCGGCGGTGTCCGCAGGTCTGCAATGATCAGTCTGTCAGACCTGGACGATGAAAGGGTGCGTCATGCTAAATCTGGACCTTGGTGGGATACCGCGCCCCATCGCGCGTTGGCTAATAACTCGGCGGTTTATAATGAGACGCCTACAGTGGGGAAATTTATGGAGGAATGGCTTTCCTTATATAATTCACACTCTGGGGAGAGGGGAATTTTTAATCGCGAGGCGGCCCGTAAGACTGTGGAAAAGTACGGTGTACGTGATCCAAACTACGAATTCGGTACGAATCCATGTTCTGAGATTGTTCTTCGTCCCTACCAATTTTGTAATCTTACTGAGGTGGTAGCACGACATGATGATACTAAAGAGACTCTACTTGAGAAGGTACGCATTGCTACCATCCTGGGCACTATTCAGTCTACATTCACTAAGTTCCCGTATCTGCGTAAGGTGTGGCAACGAAATACAGAGGAGGAGAGGCTACTCGGCGTCTCAATCACTGGTATCTACGACAACAAGATGCTTTGCACGCAAGGAGAAGAACTAAATGAACTACTCGACACCTTGCGAGAAACTGCTCGCGCTGTTAATAAAGAATGGGCATCCATCCTCGGAATACCTACAAGCTGTGCTATCACATGTGTCAAGCCAAGTGGGACGGTCTCCCAACTCACTGACGCCGCTTCTGGAATTCATCCAAGGCACTCCAAATATTACATCCGAAGAGTACGAGGCGATAAGAAAGACCCTCTTAGCCAGTTTCTTAGAGAGGCCGGAGTACCTGCCGAGGACTGTGTCTACAAACCTGAACAGACTGTGGTCTTCTCTTTCCCCCAACGAGCACCCGATGGCCTTACAAGAGGAGATGTCACACCTATTGAACATCTATCTTTATGGCTCACCTATCAGCAACATTGGTGCGAACATAAGCCGTCTGTTACAATTTCCGTTGAGGAAAAAGATTGGCCAAGTGTGGGGGCATGGACGTGGGATCATTTTGGGGAAATTAGCGGAGTTTCGTACTTGCCGTATGACGGCGGGACATATAGGCAGGCCCCCTATGAGGAGTGTACTGAGGCTGAATACAATCAGCTTAAAGGACAAATGCCTGATATTAATTGGGAAGATTTTAAGGAGGTAACCGATAACGTGGAGGGGGCACAAATGTTGGCCTGCGTAGCGGGTGTCTGCGAGATTTAAGTTGAGTTGACATGGTGGTTTGGGCCGTCCTTTGAGGCGGCCCTTTTTTATGGTACAATCCGATTATGGAGAAAGATATGACAAAAGAAGTTATCATGCCTGGGTTTAGTGCCAACCTAGGGTACGGCGTTGAGATAAACACAGAAGATAACAGGATTACGTTTACGGCAGGCCCTGGGTTTGCAGAGTGCACTACCAATGCACTGCTAACAGATAATTTTAGAACAGTCGGCACGCGCAACATTCAAGCCATGCACGACAAACTTGATCATTGGATTTTAACGGAGCTTAAAAAATGACAAACGAAGAATACGTTACAAAGATACTGGAGCGTGTGGGGCCTACCATTGACGTTGTGGGGTTGTTTCTTATCGTAAAGAAGATCCAGGAAGATGAGCGTGATGCGTGTTTAAGGAGGGCAAAAACCGCACTACTTGGCACATTAGTGACGACAGCAGATAGGGTATTAAACGCTATTGCGAGGAGACAAGAATGAACATACATGGCCCACAAAAAGACATTGACTACCTGGTAGCTAAGAACAACACCAGGGACCTGGCGGAGGCTATTTTAATAGCTATTCTGTACCTTAAAGACTCAGAGGGAAAGTTGCTGAGGGTCAAGCTAGGCGAGACGTTTCAGGACCAGATTAATTTTGCGACACAGATAGCTAGGATGCTAAGAGGGGGCCGAGATTGAATACATATAACTTAAGGAGCTTAACACATGAGATTTAATATTAAATTATTTGAATATCGTTACATTTTGAAAATATTTTTTCCTGCAGAGCGTTACATTAAATGGCTTCCTGCGGTTATGTGGGGAAAAATAAAACATATAAATTAAGGAGTTTAACACATGAATGAAATTACAAGATTTGACATGATATCAAAGCCTAAAGAATGGGTAGGTTTAACGGATGAACAAGTAAATAGTACCTATGGTGAAGTCCAAGAAAAAGTTAACAAGCATTGGGATGATGGCGGAACAACCATGATGTTTCCTACAACACTATACCAAGCATTTGAAGCCAAGTTGAAGGGGCTTAACACGTGAACACATTCTTTACAGCAGATACGCACTTCGGGCATGCAGGCGTTTGCAAGTTCCTGCGCGATGACGGGACCAAACTACGTCCATGGGATGACCCAGATGAGATGGATGAGGACCTGGTCAAGTACTGGAACGAGACCGTTAGGCCAAACGACAAGGTCTACCACCTGGGGGATGTAGTCATCAACCGAAAGGCGCTCAAGACGATGGCCAGGCTGAACGGGGACAAGATTTTAGTAAAGGGCAACCATGACATCTTTAAGCTTGAAGACTACACGCCATACTTCAGAGACATTCGCGCCTACGCGGTACTTGACAATATCCTCTGCTCGCATATCCCTGTACACCCCGATTCAAAGGGGCGGTTTCGCGCAAACGTGCACGGGCATTTGCACTCCAATATTGTCTGCAAGCCTGACATTTACCGTGGCGGAAAGCCCGTCCGAGACCACTGGTATCTCTGCGTCTCAGTAGAGCACACCAACTTTAGGCCTATAAGCTTTGAAGAGATAAAGAAACAATTGGAGGTATGACATGACTAAAGAAGTAATGAAACAAGCACTTGATTCTTTAGAAAAAGAACGTTACTACTATTGCTTATATGAAGATGAAGATGGAGCTCCTGAACACATTCTTGATGCTATTCAAGCGTTAAAAGAAGCATTAAAGCAAGAGCAGGGTGAGCAGGGTGAGCAGTTAGCAAGACTTGGATGGCAAGAAATTGATTGTCCGATTTGTGGAGGTGGTGCACGAGTATTTCCAAAGCAAGAGCAGGGTGAGCCTGTTGGTGAAGTGTCCGATCATGATTGGAGTACAGGTTTGCTTTACAGAGATTTGGAGCCTGGTACACCTCTCTACACCACACCACAAACTAAAGAATGGGTAGGGTTGACTGATGAGGAAATTGACGCATTATTTGCCTCTGATGTTGATTTTAGAGATGTACATGCTTTTTCTAGAGCAATAGAAGCTAAATTAAAGGAACGCAATACATGAACAGAACTGTTTGCCCAAATGGGATGGTTGATACTTGTTGTGAGAACTACGACAACTGCACTCTTGCTTACTATGACAAAGATGCGGAAATCAAACGCCTGAATGAAAAGATTGAGTTTCTTGCGCGAACCAATATGTTGTACAGCGATTGGGAACATCGTGAAACGCAAGTGACTAGCGAGTTAATCCGAAAAGGCATTGAAGAACACAAAATCAATGAAGAATTGAGGGCAGAGATTGAACGCTTAACAGTCGCTTTGAAAAAAGCAAACGAGCAAGCCGAGCATTTTGAACGTGAATGGTATTTGCGCGGTGATGAACTTGAGAAGTTGAAGCAAGAGCAGGACGAGCCAGTGGCGTGGAAAACTGATGACATTGAGTTATATGTTAGGGAAGATAAATTTGGGTTTTATGACATACCTCTTTACACCCACCCACTACCAAAGCGCAAACCTCTGACGGATGAGCAGATTGTCGCAATTGTTCGAGAGGCATCACATGGGAGTGCAATCAGGCGAGAAGGTTCAACATCGATGCGAATTGCCAGAGCAATCGAATCAGCACACGGCATTAAGGAGTAAAACATGACAGAAGTTGAATTTCTAAAAAGAGAGTTAGAACGTCAATTAAAAGCGGTTGATGATTTAAACAAAATGGTAAAAAATTTGAGTCAAATAACCTTTGAATCAAAAATGGATAAGTGGTTAAAAGCCAGTAAAGGTAAAGAATGGGTAGGGTTGACTGATGAGGAAATTGACGCATTATTTGCCTCTGATGTTGATTTTAGAGATGTACATACTTTTTCATTAAAGGAAAAGAATGGATAATGAAGTACTAGACCCAGTCACAGATTTAAGCCAGTTCGTAGCGTTCTGCACGCAACCCATGGTGCAGATTACGCCACAGTTCATGCAACATGCTGTACAAATCGCCGATGAGTGTGCTAAACTGCGAAAAGAAGTAAAGAAGTTAAATCAGATAATCAGCCTACAAAGGAGAAAGTATGAAGTTTCTAAGAATAGAAAATCTAAGCGATCTGTTGCCGTTCGTGGAGGACAAGAAGGAGATCCAGGTCCGCAAGACTGACGATGGTGGTACTACAGTCGTCTACCGTTTCATGGACTCCAAGACATTTGACAGCTACGAGTCCTTAGAGGCCCGCGGGATTATGTTTGATGACCTGGACAGAGTCATATCCCGCCCACTGCATAAGTTTCATAACCTGGACTCTACGGGGTCCGGCATTAACACCTACACCCGCGATTACATCTTGGCCAATAAGGACCAGGTAAGGGCCATCTACGAGAAGTTAGATGGGTCTATGATATCCACGGCCAACTTCAACGGAACTGTTCGCCTGCGGTCCAAGAGTTCATTTGATACAGACGTCTGCAGACTGGCCTACAAGATCTACAACCAGGACCGTGACATTCAGTTCCTCTGTATGTTCTGTATCGAGCGCGGGCTGACTGCCACGTTTGAGTTAACGCACCCACAATCGCGGATTGTGCTGTCCTATTTACGCCCAGAACTGCGCCTGCTACATATCCGAGATAATGTGACCGGCGAGTACGTTACGGACCAAATCAGGGCCGTACAGAACGTTAGTCGTTGTCCTCAAATACCCCTCAGCCGACTTGAGGAGATCATCTCTAAGGAGCACCTGGAGGGGCTCAAGAACGAGGAGGGCTACGTAATCCAGTTCAGGGATGGGGATATGGTCAAGGTCAAGTGCCCATGGTACGTCGGCCTGCACCGCGTGGTTACCTTTGTACGTGAGCGGGACATTGCGAATATGGTCCTTGAGGAGCGCCTGGATGATGTATACTCAGCCTTTGCACATCTTGGAATTGACGTCGAGTCAATCGAAAAGATTGAGAGCGAGGTTAAGAACGAACTGATCCGGATAGCCGATCAGGTTGAAATGGTGTACAAAAAAGTCATTGAGGAGAATTTAAGCCGTAAGGATATCGCGTTGCGCTACGAGCAGTGGGAGTTTCGTAGCCTGCTGTTTCCCATGCTTGACGGCAAAGAGCCTAAGTACAATGAGTACTACAAGCGAAATATACTGGACAAACGTTGGGGCTTAAACGTAGTAGGTAACGTAGGAGAGAAAGAATGAACACACTAACACTAATCCGCGGACTGCCTGGATCCGGCAAGAGCACACTCGCCGCTAAGTTAAGTAACGCGGCGGACCGCAACACTATCTGGCTTGAGGCTGATCAGCACTTTACCAATAAGGACGGAACGTATCAATTCGATATTAATAAAATTGGTGAGGCGCACCTGAAATGTCAGAGTAGCGCACGCATTTATTTAGGGCTTAAATTTGACGTTATCGTGTCCAACACGTCCACAACACTCAAAGAGATGCGCCCCTACTTTGAGATGGCTAAAGAGCTTGGAGCAGAGTTTACCGTTATCACCTGCCAGGGTCACTTCCAGAACGTGCACAGCGTGCCAGAGGAGACACTATCAAAGATGGCGATGCGATTCTTTTACGGTGATGTAATTAACGCATTGGAGAGAACGTGATCTACAGTATTGACTTTGAGACCCGCAGTGCCATCGACCTAAAGCTTAGGGGGCTAGATATCTACGCCAACGACAAAAGCACCGAGGCGTTATGTCTTGCTTTTGGGACTGATTTAGATGACGTAACCGTTGTCGGCATGGAACACATAGCCTTCTCGGCGAGGTGCCTTTCGGTTGATGATTTAGTTGTCCGCAGATATAAGTTTAATCAGCTTATTGATCACGTCCGCGCAGGCGGAAAGGTCCAGGCATGGAACGCGCTCTTCGAGTACGCGATCTGGAACTGTGTCTGCGTGCCAAAGTACGGTTGGCCGGAGTTAAAGCTGAACCAGGTAGTTGACTCCATGGCCATAGCCGCGGCCAATAACGTCCCGCAGAGCCTGGAAGAGGCCGCCCTTTTTATGAACGCCGCGCACAAAAAGGATCCTATCGGCGCAAAATTGATCCAAAAGCTATGCAAACCTCTCAAAAACGGTAACTTTAACAACGACCCAAAACTGCTACAGCAATTGCACGAGTACTGCGTTAAGGACGTCAAGGCCGAGATGTCGATCGTGGACAAACTCAGGGGCCTAAAATCCTCTGAGCAGGCGGTATGGGAGCTCACACAGCGTATCAACCTTAGAGGCGTGCCAGTGGACCCTCTTGAGCTAAAAAACGCTCAAAACGCGGTTAAAAACGCCCAAGACGCTATAGATCAGGAGCTACTCAACCTAACGGGTTGTAAGCCATCCGAGAGGACCAAACTGCTTGCCTGGCTAAATGCCAATGGTGCGAATATGAAAGACCTTACTGCTGATACGGTTACTAAGAAACTGGCCGAGGAATTTATATCAAAGAACGTGCGCAAGGCACTCGAATTACGCCAGGAGGGGAGCCAGACTAGCGTAGCCAAGTACAATAAAATGTTGGAGATACAAAGAGATGGAAGAATTAGAAATACACTGGTCTATCACGGCGCGTCTACTGGCCGTTGGTCTTCGCGTGGTGGACTTAATCTGCAAAATATTGCGCGTCCCGTACTTGGCGATGCACAGATTGCAGACGCGATTCCTAGAGTCTTTGGCCAAGGAATTGGCACGATGTCAGAACTCTCGTCTCTGGTTAGAAGCGCACTTAAAGCTCCTGACAAGCAGACCTTCGTGGACGTCGATTTTTCTTCGATCGAAAACAGAGTGGGAGTTTGGTTGGCCGGTCAAAAAGACAAAGTTGAACTATTTAGACAGGGGCTAGACGAGTACAAGACCTTTGCATCAACCTCAATATTTCACGTGCCATATGATGAGGTCACAAAGGAACAACGTCAGATGGCCAAGTCGGCTGTTTTGGGTTGTATGTTCGGCCAGGGCGCTGATGGCCTTGTAGCATACGCCGATGGTATGGGCGTTAAGATGGCACTCCCCCAGGCTCAAAAGGCCGTAGACGCGTATAGGCTGTCATATGCCAAGGTAAAGAACTTATGGTATGCCTGCGAGGAGGCCGCGTTGTTGGCGGTGTCTGATCCCGGAACTGCCTACGCCGCAGGTCAAAAGATCCGCCTAAAGTGTGATAGGGGCGTGTTGTGGATGATACTGCCGAGTAAGAGGCTAATCTGTTGGCAACGACCCAGGATAGAGGACGTTGTCACTCCCTGGGGTCAGATCAAGAAAGCCGTCACTGTTCACAGTCAGAACACCTACACCCGTCAGTGGTCCAGGAACGCACTCATTGGGAGTAGCATATTCCAGAGCGCAACCCAGGGCCTCGCTCGTGACTTCCTTGCCCATGCCTCGCTTAACGTTGAAAAGCACGGATACGGAATACTCAATCTGATCCATGATGAGGTCCTGCTGTTAGTTGACGCAGATAACGCCGAGTTTCATATGGATGAGGTCATTAGAATTATGACTACACCACCTGATTGGGCACCAGATATGCCACTCGCCGCTGAGGGATGGCACGGTAACCGCTACCGCAAGTGAGTTAATCCCCCCTGGGCCTGCTTCTGCACGTCCATGGGGTTAAACATTATTGCCGAGGGTTTTGTATTATCAGGATACAGCGCGCCTGAGTAGCCGTGTTCTTTGATCATGCGCTCCAGGTCGCTGTCCGCGTTGTACACCAGCCCCTGGTTAGCACTGGCAGTGTACGGGACCCTATTAGCCTCTTTGGCCAGTGTCCCGAGCCCCAGTGGGTCCGCGCTCACGTCGTAAAGATTACTGGATGACGTCTTGTACTTATATGGCCCAAGTCCAAGCTCGGGGGTCTGATCACCTGCATAAAAATAGGTCCTATCTTTTACGGCGCCTGAATAATTTTTAAGCCTATCAGCCTCAGCACCTGCTATGCCGGTACCGTACTTAGTCGGGTCCGTCTGTGTCAGATCTGGCGAGTTACTGAAATGCGTAAGCTCGGATGATGTTGTAGTGCCCTCTTGCGGCTTAATAAGCGGCTGAATATAGTCCGGCATACCACCAGAGTAGTTGGTATCATGAAATTCTGGAGGCAATATCACAGACTTCTGCGGGGCATATTGAAAACCTTCGTAGGCCTTTGCCTTTTCTTCAAGCAGTTGAGGTATTTCGCTAACATCACCGGATCGCCTGGCGTCGTATATTTTACCGTCTATCTCATTAATAAATCTTTTTAGTGATGCGTTAAGTGGTGTGTAATTAACTACACTATTTTGACCACGGGTCTCGGACGTCATAGCTAATTTAGCTAGGGGAGAAAACATTTGAGAGTGAGCGCCCCACGCAGTCTCTTCTCCTTTTGGTCCAAAAGAATTACCATGGGCGGCGTGACCATAATAGTCATGGACTGCCCTAAATTTTTCATTTGTGTTTAGGCCTGTTTTTGGATCAACAGCATTAAGAAATTCGTGTGGATCGCCGCCTTGATAGACATATAAATGATTATTATCAAGTATGTCTTTTATCATCTCATTACTAGACTGATATGTCCCTTCACCGTTCTTATGAAAGCTCATATTAACTGGTAGTGTACTAAATTGATCCTCTGTCTCTTTAGCCAACTGCCCATATGATTTACTTACCAGGTCATCATAGTCTTTAATATTGTGCTGTTGTATAAGATCAGGCATCTGTTTTTTATATGCATCAAATACAGCAGTCTTATATGCAGGATCTTCAGTCACGGCATGCATAAATGTCCGACCAATTGCGGACTGTTTAGCCAAAGAACTCTCTGGTATATTTGGCAACGCGTAGGGCTTTTGAAGTGTTCCTTTAGTGTACGCGTTGGCTCGTTGTTTTACGGCGTTGTTGGGGTCTTTTGCGAATGTTTTGATCTCATCATTCGATACTCCTGGTGGAACATCGCGTCCACGTAGTCCTGCCGTTTCTCGGACTCCTGTTGTTGGCGTTGCGCCTCTTGGCCCAACTCGGAGGAATGGTCCTTCTTGTCTTGCTTCATGTATTATCCTTTCAAGTTTCGGTATTGTACCACTTAAAGCCTCTTTACCGAATTGCAGTCCTGCCTTTATTTCAGGTAGCGTTGGTAGTCCCATTATGCGGCCTCTTTTAAGTGAGCTAAACCGCCTTGTTTATAGCCCAGATTACGCAAAGTTTTTTCTGTTAATATTCCTGCTTGTGGTCCCATTTCAAGTGCTCTTAAGTCAATACGAGCAGGATTGGCAGGATCAACAATACCGCGTTGAAGAGCTTTTTCTCTTAACAATTGATAAATATTATGATCGCCACTTATTTGACCTAACCCAACACCTGGAGCAAATGATGGGTATGAAAAATTTCCACTATTACGCAATACCGGTTTATCTGGATGCAATTGACCAATGTGTAAAATACGTCCATCAGAACCAACCAATTGTTCTGGGTCTGTAATTGCTAATCTAGCTTGACCTAAACCAATACCTCCCTCATCTCTCATATGTTTATCTAAAGTATTTTGTATTTGTTTTCTAACATTTGAGGGTGATTTTAAAAACTGATCTACGCTTGATGGATCATTTATACCTTTCCAATCTGGAATAATTGATCTCATATGATTATCTAATGCCATTTTTTGTGGCGCTGACATTGCGGCATCCGCATGGGCTAACATAGTTTCACCAGTCATATGTGCAAAATCACTACCCGATGGAGACATCTGCCATGGAATAAATAGTGGATCTTTTCCACCAGTAAAATCTTTTAACGCGGCTCCAAGTCGCATCATATCATCGGTAGGTACATCTCCGCCGGCCCAAAGATAACCTGGATTGTTATACATAAAATGTTGTCCACCAGTACGATTAACTGGCCGGTTAAACATTACATTATTTATACCTAATAATCTTGATCCGGCTCCTGTTCTATCAGCCATTCCAGTGATAAATGGATATCCCTCATATTGAGTCATATCTACTTTTGGAATGTTTGTAGGGCCTGTTTGTTCTTCATGAACAACCATATTTTGAACTTTTGGTAGTTCTTTAACTCGGTTTTCAAATCTAGGATCAAAATTACTAATAGTTCTTGATGTGGGCGCGGCAAACATAGGTTGAGGGGTAATAGCCCTTAACATATTGTTGCCCTCGCCCATCATGGCTTTATTAATCTCCGATCCGGCTAACTTACCAACTCCCTTAATCCCACGTGCTATCTCACCAGGTCCGGCCAAAGGTGTCCAATCACCCATTGCACTTGCCATCTTAACCAGGTTGGAGTTCATTCTTTCGGGGTCGTTTGTGACCTCCGGAAATATTTGTTTTAGATCTTCAGATCCGTAGGGAGCGTGCCCTAATCTATCGCCCGTCGCCGCACTTGCCAGGTTATATAAGTCTGGTAGGGCGCCAAGTGTTGTCGCAGTGGAGCTTCTTAATCCACTAGCAAGTGTATCACCCAACGCAGTCAGCGGCTTACCAAAGCTCTTAACGTCGTTAATTACGCGGTCTGTTGTCATTGGACCACCTTGATCGGGCTGTCCACCCCTTCCAAAGTGTTGTACGGTCCCACCATCAGCGTAACCCTCACGACCTAATAGTCTATCAAGCCCTGCATTAATCACTGGGGCCGTAGTTGCGGCCGCGGTGCCTAAACCACGAGCGTACTTATTAGGTAACATAGACGCCGCGGATCCAAGCGCTCCTAGTCCGCTAATTATTCCGCGTCCATAATCGCCATGCGCAAATCTATTGTATGCATCTACGCCCTCTTCTCCTGCCCCGGCCATTGAGAGTATTGGTGCGATACTGTTAAGTGTTTTGCCTGCTATACCAGTCGGTGTTAGGTGCTCACCCAATTGACCGACTTTTTGCATCATAGTTGGTTTCGGTGCGACCTGTTTAGAGTTTAAATAATCTACAGCTCGTCTCTGAGCCGCGTTTGTTATCTCTGCATCTTTTATGGCCTGGGCAACTTTAGCCTCATACGCCAATTTTGCGGCCATCTCTGCCTTCATCTCAGCTAACGATTTTGGACCGCGCATTACACCATTTTTAATTTCACCGCCCGCAAGCTCACCGCCATGACCAATTGTTTCAGCCATTTGTTGCCCAATGTCAAGATATTTTTTCTTCATCTGAGCGCCAGGGATGTTGGTTCCCGTGGACCCTTTAGCCCACTGTGCGCCTTTTGTTACAACCTCTGGAGCTTCTTGTGTTGCGGCGGTAACCATAGACGCAGGCTTTTCAACCATAGCAGGCTGAACTGGTTGTGGGTACGGGATTGGCTCTTGAACTGTAGATGGTCCCGAGGCCGGTGCCGAAGTATTGGCATCCCTAAAAGCATTTCCTAGCACCTTAGCGCCTGCCCCCAATGCATTTGTGGCGCCAATTGCTGTAGCAGGAATGGCCCCGATCATGCCACCATAAATGGCCCCAGTAACTGGGTTGATACTGTCAGATGACTGTGGCGGCTCAGAGCGCTGTGGCTCATTCTGAGTATTTTGACCCATGTGGCTCGCGACTTCATTGATCATAGACTCCTGTTGAGCGGGAGTCATGGACCCAAAAGAATCATCTAACTCAACTTGTTGGCCATTTATTTCAACGATCATTTTGGAACAATCCTATATTTAATACCGCTCTTAGTTGTTTGTGTGCCCTCAGGTTCGCTCTTACCGAGTCCATTTACCCTGGAGTCATCCTCAACTTTAAATACAGTCGGGAACTGTTTAGCCAATGCCGCGCGAGTGCTGTCCTCAAGCGCACGATATTGTGGCTCCTCTTCAAATTTTGCAAAGCTTGCATCATCACCACCGTGAGTGGCCTGATAGTCTATCCACATCTGATGACGTGCTCTGTTAAACTGTGCGCCTTGCTTGATAATCTGCGCATTCATCAAGTTTGTCTCTGGTGTGTACTCAGATCCAACACCCTTTGTCTTTTGCGCCATATTCTCAAGTCCGATACCCATACGAGCACCGTGGAAGATTTGTGCGGCATAGTCAACACCCAAATCGGCGGCCTGCTTATCTAACTCATCGCGCATAGACTGCTCATGCTGTGATAGGGTTGATCTTGCAACCAAGTCATTAGCCTTCTTCTCGTCCATATGCGCGAAAGGAATCATCTGGAGTGCTGTTACAGCGGCAGACTTTGGATCTGTCCAACCGCGCTTACCTATTCCAGATATATTCTTAAGTGATGGGTCTTTGGCTATGTTGGTTATTGCATCAGCCGCAAGCTCCATTTTAGTTGCCTTCTGAGCATTATCTATCAAGGAAGATTGGCGCTTACCTGCATCAACTGAGGCCTGGTCTTTCTCTTTCTTGGCCGTCTCCATCTTATTCTCTGCGTCTTTTTTCTCTAAATCAATTTTTGCCTCGGCCCTTTTCTTGTTAAGCTCCATCTCGGTCTTGTTTCCAATACTCGGTGTTGTAGGCGCTGTTGTAATCCGCTTGTTAAGATCGGCTATTCTGCCGAGCCATGAGGTTAAGTTAGATGCCTGTGTTGGGTCTTTTGCCAAGTCAAGATAGTCGTTTGTGCGTTGCTGTAGCATCTTACGTGGCTCACCGCCAGTGGACTGTATCAGTTTTTTAGCGTACTCTACACCCTGATTAGCCGCCGCGTCAAGCGCTATCTCTGCCGATTGTGGTGGCAACTTATCAGCACCAATTGCGTCCCAGTATCTGCTCTTATAGAGAGATTTTGCTTGTTCCGCTGTTAAGTTTTTAACGTCAATATCTGGATTGGCCTTTTGGTTGATACCAAAGTTAACTGGCGCACCACTAGCTCCGTCCTTTGGATTGTATCCACCCTCGCGTGCCAATAATCCTGATACCGCGTTTTGGAATACGTCTGGTGATTGTGATCCTGTTGATGTTACGCCAGTTGACTGCATGGGCTGTACAGACACGCCTGAATTTAACAACTTAGCGGCCTGTCCGCGTGTCATTTGCTGTTCTTGACCGTTAACAGAAACAGTAACAATCTCGCTATTTGTTGGGCTGTATGTTTGACCGACTCTAGCGGCCTGTCCCTGCTCCAACAGTTTTTGTTTAAACTTTAATGCCTGCTGTGGGTCAACAGCCATTAACTGTCTGTATGTTTGCACGTCCTGCATTGTTATATCCTGCGGTAGTGCATTCCCTTGAGCCTGTCCTTGTTGGGGTTGACCTTGCTGAGGTTGTCCACCAACCTGAGGTTGTCCACCAACCTGAGG
>Ga0164296_1002647_pt1 | contig 17553 bp, 18 predicted proteins | sample GEODES057metaG_FD_113533 | JGI IMG/M metagenome (GOLD analysis project Ga0164296, IMG submission 113533) | Dystrophic lake water microbial communities from Trout Bog Lake, Wisconsin, USA - GEODES057 metaG | ecosystem: Environmental > Aquatic > Freshwater > Lake | place: USA: Trout Bog Lake... | reverse complement strand
TATACATTTAAAGCGAGACTGTGTACAAGATTATCTAGAGAATTAAAATTAAAAGAAATTATATATAATGATGATGATAATAATGTTATATATGAACCATTTAAACAGCCAGGTTTGCATAATACAGATGTAATTATACCGTCCTATTATCACCTTTATAATTATCCAATAAAATCCTTAAATATCGACTATTATGGAATAATAAAAGATGATATAAGAAATTTAAGACCATTAAATAAGTATCAATTAGAGTTTATAAAAGAGTTAACGGGTGACATGAAATATGAATTGTTGGTCATTTTTAATGAATGCATGAAAACATTCAATGAATTATTGAAGTGATAATTAATCCACCTTTAAAAAGGTCATTCTACTTATCACTTACGACTTTTTTAAAAGTGGAATATATATAGTTTTTTTGCTCTCCGCCTGTCGTTCCACTTATCACTTACGACTTTTTTAAAAGTGGAAATATATAGTTTTTGCTCCACTTCTTAAAAGTGGAAACACAAGTTTTGCTCCACTTCTTAAAAGTGGAAATATATAGTTTTTTGCTCCACTTTTTTTAAAAGTGGAATATATAGATGACTACTGTTTTAAAACAAATGCAAAATTTCATAAAATCTTTAGGAAGCACCTATAAAAAATCTTCTAATTGGTGCAAAATATTAATTTTTATTATTCTTTTATTGTTGTTAGTTTTGATATTCAAAGGAGTAGATAAAAAAGAAGGATTTTCAAAAATGTCGCAATCCGACCAATTTCTAATAAAATCTGGACCAAAAGTTTATGACGACTTTTATGCAGATATTTATGATTATTTAGTTTTTAATAACTTAAAGGATGATTATGAAGTCGGCGAAATTATTAATAAAACCACACCATCTGACAAAAGCAAAATTTTAGATGTCGGTTGTGGTACTGGTCATCACGTGGCATCCTTAGGAGCTAAAGGTCTTAACGTAATTGGTATTGACATTTCACCATCCATGATCAAAAAAGCAAAGGAAAATTTCCCGGATTACAAATTCGAAGTCGGTGACGCTACAAATAGCAGTGAATTTGAACCCGACTCATTCACCCATATTTTGTGTATGTACTTTACTATTTATTATATTGAGGACAAGCAGACATTTTTTAATAATTGCTTTAAATGGTTAATGCCCGGAGGCTATTTAATTATACATTTAGTAGATCGCCATAATTTTGACCCTATTTTACCTCCCGGTAATCCGCTGCTTTATGTGTCGCCGCAACGTTATGCAAAGAAACGTATTACGTCTACCAAGGTCAAATTCACGGATTTCTCTTATAATGCAAACTTTGATCTAGATGAGAAAAATGATAAGGCAACCTTTGTGGAAAAATTCAAGAATGATGACGATGGTAAAGTGAGGAAGAATGAACATATTATGTACATGCCTGATCAGCAAGTCATTTTGGATGAAGCTCAAGCTAGTGGTTTCTTTTTGGAATCCAAAATCGATTTATTACAGTGTCAATACGAGTACCAATATTTATATATATTGGTTAAACCGAATTAGATATATTAAAATATATTAAAATATATTAAAATATATTAAAATATATTAAAATATATTATATAAATGTCTATTCAAAATGCAAAACTAACAAATAGCGCTATTTTTTATAGAACTGGTGTTCCAAATAGTTCTTCTAATTTCGGATATTTAGTAGCAACTAATAATCAAATGGCTGCATGGTCTTATAAATTTTTAAAAAATAATTATCCTCCAACTCCTCCAATTATCATTGTTGATTTGTCCCCATTTTTTCCTTCAATTACTGATCAAAAATTTTTAGATGCTTGTGAATGTTATTCTATGGTATATAACATTGCTAATTATTATCAAATGTTATTATCATTAAAGTTAAATCCTACAAATTGGCAAACTTTCCATAAGTATAAAAAACAAATAGATAAATATTATAATAAATCTGATCCACTAAACCCGCAAAATAATATAATTAATCCATTATTTACATGGAACCAAGTACAACCGATATCATGTCAAGGTGTTTGGTATGTAGGTGAAACAGGAACTGGAAGATTACCTCAGCCTTTTATGGTATATCGAACTATTATTAAAGGTTGTGCAACTTATAGTAGTTATAATTTAAATTACATTGCACCACAACCCGTAAATGACAGTCCTACTTCACCAATTCTTGGTTGTCCTCCAACTATTAATAATGGTGTAAATGCTTATCCAATTCTACCAAATTCTTCAATGGTTATATTGTTTGATGTATTTAATCCATATCCATATTCAACTACATTCAATTTATCATTAGTTCAAAGTTATTTAAATAAAGGATTACCCTTGCTATTTACGGTATATCTTAATAAATTATTTATAGATCAATTGTTGCTCTATAATAATCGTTCAAATTATCATCCTAAATTAACTACTGCTGGATTATGGTATAATAATACCAATGATCCGAATAGTTATATTTATATAGCTAACCATCTAATGGTTATTTGTGGTTATATTGATAATTTACCAGTAGCATATGAGGCCGATGGTTCATCGGGAGTATTTATTTTTATAAATACTTTCTCAACCACTTTTGGAAATAATGGTATTGGATATATAACTTATAATTACTTTTTTAACTGTTTTAATACAAACATAGAAGCCCCGTTTTCAAATGGTGCAGGACCCCTAATTCAATTATCATATTTACCAATTAATATGTAATATAAATTAAATACTCACAAATCACTTAAAAAACCTAGTCTTTTCAAACACAGTATTACATCCATTGCACTTACACTCGGTTTCATTTATAATAAAAAATTTACCTGCAATATTTGGCACTCTGCCAGTTGTTTGACATACAGGGCAATCATGATTGACAGCAATATTTATAGTACTAGTATTAGTATTATCTACCTCTTTCGTTTTGGAAACAGTTGTACCCATTTATACTAACAAATAATAATTACTATCTAAATTATTTTTATTAATATTTTACATCTTTGGACAATTCATAGAAATCGAACCTGATGTTAAATCAAATAATGCAATTTAATATTTAATCGTTTTATTCCGAGAGAAAAATTAAAAAATAATATTAAAATATAAAGGGTTAATTTTATAATTTAATTATGGAGGCTATTTATGCTGTTGATTCAAATCATGGAATATCTAAAGAAGGAGTTATTCCATGGAATTCTAAAAAGGATTTATATTTTTTTGTAAATAAGACTAAATATAATATTGTTATTATGGGTAAAAATACATATTTTTCACTACCTAAACGCCCATTAAGGGATAGGTTAAATATTATATTGACTAGTAATCCAAATGATACCATATTTGATGAAGAAAAAGATCTATCTAATTTAATAATTACAAATAATGATGAAATATATAATTCTATTTTAAATTATAGAGAGAAATGGTTAAAATCATATTCTTTTTTAAATAGGAATTTTATAATATTCTTTGTTGGTGGAAAAAAAATATATGAGAAATTTATTCCATTATGTGAAAGAGTGTGGGTTACTCAAATAAAAAAAGATTATTCGTGTGATTTATTTTTAGATTATGATTATTCAAACCAATTTAAAGAAGAATTAATTGAAGAAGATGAAGAGCTGAAAATACTGAAGTATGAAAAAAATGTATTGCAAAGTGGCTCAACTTTTACACCTTTTCTCATTTCATAACTTGTGAAAAAAATTGATTTAAAAAATGCTTAAACAAGTTCCAACATATAGATATACAACTCGAAGAATGGTCTCTTTAAACCAGTTATTTGCATTTGTTTTGTTAATGTCCAAAAAGTACAATATTGATCAGTCGCATTCAGAGGGGCATAGCATGGAAGTACTTCGATATGCAGAAGAAAATTATAAATCGCAACTGGATATATTTCCTTATCTAGAAGATCAAACCAATGTTATCTTCAGTGCGGCTGTTTTGCATGATATGTGTGACAAAAAATACATGAAGCAGGATGATGGCGTCAAAGAAATAGAGCACTTTTTAAAAACAAAGGTACAAATGGATGAAGAAGAGCTGCATTATACGAAGCGTATTATGGAAACCATGTCTTATTCAACTGTCAAGAAACAAGGTTATCCTGATTTGGGAAAATACCAAGCAGCATACCATGTAGTGAGAGAGGCTGATTTATTGACATCATATAACTTTGACCGATCGATCATATATCATATGAACAGAGGCAATAATTTGACAACCTCTTACTATAATGCATTAGAAATATTTTATGAGAGGGTATTTAATTACAATGTAGATAGACTGTTTGTTTCGGACTATGCAAAGAGCAAATCAATGTCATTGCAAATCAAGTCTTTAAGGCAGATTACAACATGGCAGCGGATACTAGGTAAAACTAGATTTATGTAATCAACTTAGAAATATTTGGTAAAATTATAAATATATAATTATAGTATGTGTAAAATAATATATTTATTTATCCAACTTTTTTTTACCTTTTTTACATTTGTTAATGTTAATGCACATATAAGTCAAATTCACATAGCACAAGGTAAAACGCCTGATACGATGTCTATCTCTTGGCTAACCAAGAATGAAAGAGGATCGACTGTTTGGTATGGATTAAATAAAACAACCCTCAATTTGATTGAATATGGATCCCAATCATCCTATCATTTTGATTATCCTAATTTAAATGTATACCAATCCGGTACTATTCATCATGTTGAACTAACAAATTTGTTGCCATCAACCGTTTATTATTATATATGTGGCGATATAAGTAGAGATACGCAATCGGATGTATTATCGTTTCGAACTGCTGATCCAGTGGGCAGTTATTATTCGGAGGACTTGGGATCCTTCACATTTGGTATAGTGGGTGACTTGGGTCAAACAGATCATTCACAAGAAACGGTAAATCATATACAAAATGACAGATTGGTGCAAATGATTTTGCATGTAGGAGATTTGAGTTATGCGGATTGCAATCAGGAATTATGGGACACCTATGGAGAAATGATCGAGCCATTAGCGTCGCGCGTTCCATGGATGGTTGGGCCAGGAAATCATGAACTTGAACTAACAAATGACCAACAGTTTTACTTGGCATTTGAGGAGCGATACAAAATGCCGCAGATAAAGCCAGCTATTTTTGGTCCGATCACTATTCCTCCCAAATACCATGACGATGATTTACAGTTGCCGTATTGTTGTTCGTCTATTTTTCAGTCAATCTATGATTATGGTAATTCCTTTTATAGTTTTGAAGCGGGATCAGCACATGTAATCTTTTTAAATCCATATACAACGACAAATGCATCTTCCAATCAATATAAATGGTTACAAGAAGATTTACGAGAAGTTAACCGAACAGTTAGTCCATGGATAATTGTTGTAATGCACTGTCCCTGGTATTCTTCCAATGTTGATCATCAAAATGAAGCGCAAACTGTAGAAATGCAAGCATCCATGGAGCCTCTGTTCTATCAATATAAAGTGAACCTGGTGTTAACAGGTCATGTACATGCTTATGAACGCACTTATCCAGTGTATCAAAATAAAACAGATCCATTTGCACCGGTTTATATTACGATAGGCGATGGAGGCAATTTAGAGGGACATTCAAAAGAATTTTATGAGCAGCCAGTGTGGTCAGCGTACAGAAATGGAACCCAATACGGTTATGGAACTGTTACTATTCTAAATTCGAATAAGTTGCAGTGGAAGTGGCTTCGAAATAAAGATGACGAATATGTATATAGCGATAGTATAATACTTTGCAATTCTGTTTTCACAAAAGTAATGTGTTAACTATATGATAAATAAGTCAATGAAAAAAATTGATTTAAAAATTGTTATAATATAGGTTAATAAATTATAACAATCATTCCAAACCCTAGATATAAATATTATAAGAATATGATGTCATTAACATCTATCCCAATCAACTTCAAAGAAGTATTTACAACGAATGTTCGAACAATTCATATAAACCCGCATTGGACAGTTACACAATTTATAGAGAGTGTGCGACCAATTATAGAGCAGGAATATCATTTGGAAAACGACGACTTTGATATTGTACCGACAGGACAAGATAGTCCAGGTATCCCAGCTGAGGCAGGTTTTCCCTTGCAAATGTCTGATATATCTCTAAGAAATATGTGGGGCAAAGAATTACATGTTGCATTCTATATTCGCCGAAGAAACCATATATATCCACAATTGCAAAACTTAAATGCGAATATTCATGTAGATCCAGAAATAAATCCAATTATAACAAATTCGGCAATAGTTAATGATTGTCCAGTTTGTTTAGAAACGGTTCCTTTGTTAAACAGATATAGTTGTCGTCATGTTATTTGTACAGATTGTTATTATAGGTGTCTAAATAGGGAATATAATACTTGCCCGCTTTGTAGGAGTTTATAAATCAATACTATCAGTACCATTATAGCTATCATATTTTTGTTTGTACAGCCTTCACTTTTGCATTTACTATAGCATCTACATATTCTTGTAAAGCATGGCTCTTGTCTAGCCATCTTCCTATCTCCACTTTTTTATTTTCCAGGTCTTTATAATGGGTGAAAAAATATTGGATGCGCTCTTTCGTAAAGGATGGTATATTACAGATATCTCGTAACGCATCGTAGCGAGGGTCCACCTTTGTCGAGGGACACATAATAATTTTGGGATCGATGCCGTGATCATCTTTGGTTTCCAAAACGCCTAAAAAGCGGCATTTAATATAGCAACCGGGGACTAATTCATCATCCATGATGACTACTACGTCGAGAGGATCACCATCTAAACTGAGGGTATTTGGAATAAATCCATAATTAAATTCGTATTTGAAAGGAGTGTGTAGAACACGATCGCAAATAAGGGCATTTAATTCATGATCATATTCATACTTAATATGAGAATTTTTTGCAATTTCGATAAATACATTCACTTCTAAATTTTCGGGGGTGTTATCCATAATATAATTATTCATTAGTTTATTTATATTATTTTAGTTAATTAATAATAATAATAATATTATTGATAATTAGCTATTATGATCTTATATATATTAGGTGTTGTTATTCTATGTATAATTCTATTCTTTTTGTATATACGTATCCGATTTAGGTTTTGGGCATTGCAACCCGTATTTCATTTTTATGATTTATATTATTGGTTTGTAAATGTAGGTATTATACGTAAAGAGTTGCCGGAAAAAAACAGATATACCAATTTTAAATCTATAAAAACGATGACATTTGAAGATATAAAACCGTTCACTTTGAAGCAGATTGTTACCATGATCCGTCTAAACTATTTGAGAAATAATGAGAATACATTTAGTCCAGAGCAGGAAAATATCGTACCTTATTTTATAGGACACAACGAAAAGACATTTTGGTCTTATTTTGTGGAGCCGGAAGTATTTATAGATAATAAAAATGGGACGACAATTGAGGAGGACCGAATTATTGCTATTATTACTAGTAGACCGTTACATGTAAGAATAAATAATGGTAGAAAAGATGCATCATTTGATGTGTATTATGTTGACTATTTATGTGTTAATAAAGAGAAACGAAAAAGAAATATTGCACCGCAATTAATTCAAACGCATGAATATAATCAATCCTATTCAAATCGGAAGATTGCTGTTAGTTTGTTTAAGAGAGAGGAGGAGTTAACAGGGATTATTCCTTTAACGGTTTATAAAACATATTGTTTTAATATGCGTAATTGGACAAAACCAGTCCATTTGGATGCAAGAATTACAGTATTAACAGGTGACAAACAAAATATATATTATTTATACAATTTGTTCAACGAAACGTTCGATAAATGGTCTATTATGATCTATCCTGAAATGAGCAATATAATGGAGCTGGTCTCTACAAAAAATCTATTTATAAAGATGTTAGTTATTAATGGAAATATAGAGGCTGCCTATATTTTCAAAAAGACTTGTACATTTATTGAAAAGGAGAAGGAGATTATTTCCTGCATTGGTTCTATTCAGAGAGAAGGATCAACAATTTCAAAAAGGGAATTTATACAGGGTTTCAAGGTATCCTTATGGTCAATAATTGAAAAAAATGATCATTTCAAGTATCTAGTGATAGAGGATATTAGCGATAACAGATGCATTATTGAAAATATTAGTGAAAAGACTAGTCCGATGATAATATCGCCGACAGCTTATTTTTTCTATAATTTTGCATATAGTCCATTTAAATCCGATAAGTGTTTTATTTTGAATTGATTATATTATTTGTAATAGGGGGCTTAAAGCCCTTTAAGTAGTTTTACAAATAATATATTACGCCGGTTTAATAATGTAAAAAGGCTGTCCACAAAAGTAGCACAAATGGATATTTTGAATAACAGGCGACACGGTAATTGAATTGAGTTTATTACACTTGCTGCATTTATTTAATTGCGGCTGTAATTGGCTAATTGTTTTGTTAGTTTTGTCTTTATAGAAGAGTATGTTACGGTATCCTTTGTACATATAATAATGTAAAATATATAAAAAGGTTGGATGTTGGATTTTGGATTATAAATGATAGATTTATCGGACATATTTTCCAGCTCGTGCAAAACTATCAACAACAAAAATAATAAATACGCCTAAAAAGGAATATAAAACGACTTCCTCAGTAACATTGTTCGTTTTTTGATCTTGCTGTTCTTCTAATAAATTAATCATATAGTTCAATTTCTCAATAAGCAATTGGTTATTAGCATCGTTTGCATCCGAATTCATCATATTAAAATTGGGATAATTCGATTTTGAGGAACTATTGTTTACATAATAATTCTTATTATTCTCTGATTTATTAAATTTTTCATGATTATAATTAGGTACCAATTTTCGGTAATAATCTCTCACTTGTGCATCATTCATAAAATTTTTTTCATAACTTTGCAACTCCAATTGCTCATTTTCATCCGATGGAACAGGTACCATACTTGGCTCCATATTGCTCATCCCTTCTGGCTTCTTGGTGCGCTCACCTCCCATAGAAATCGGTTTAGGAGGGAATTCATGTGAGTTCAACGGATTTAAAGGAGTAAAACTCTCTGAATGCTTTGCAGTAACTGCTGTTCCATGTGGATTATAAATACCCATCTCTTCTTCCTCTGGCAAGGAATTATGGATGGATTGAAGAACCGAGTTTACTTTTTGAGGGTTAAAATCATGGGATGGTTGACGTTGTTTTTGGGTTTTAGTATGTGAGGACATGCTTTGTCTCTTCTTATGAATTGGATTATCATTATTATAATTCTGATTATTTTCACTATCAATTGGTGCGGCCGACATTGCTAAATAGGACATTCTCTTAATAAAAATTAAGATAATTATTTATGAAACAATCTTAAAATCAAAAAGTTTCAAAGTGAAAATCTGAGTATCTCAGGTAATTTCAAAAATAAAGGAAATTGCATAAAAAATATATTATATAATTTATATAGAATGAGTATCAAGACAAACAGTATAATTGGGCTATTTGTAGGACTTGCCCTTATTTTAGCAATTAATCCAAGACTAATTTATAATATATATGACACGATTTTAGGAAGACTAGTATTGATTACTATTGTTGTATTCTTTTCCATGAATAATGTCACTTTAGGATTGTTAGTTGCTCTTGTCTTAATTGTTGTTATTAATAATTATACTACCTTCGCCGAGGGTATGGAAAATATTAGCACTCCTGATACAGTTGGAGCTATCCCTTCAAGTGATACTACACCTTATACTGTCGGTGAGGAAAATATTCCTCAGACTGGTGGAATAAAGGTATTTACTAAAGATGCCACCAAAAATGCTCTACAAAAAAGAATTAGTGATCTAAAAGCACAGGCTGCTATGGGTGTCGACAAAAATGACATTCGTTCTGCAACCATGGCCAAACCATCTAATTCCATCCCTGTTAACAAATCCACATTCCAATCAGACGAGGTCAGTGCTAATGTTCCTAATAGTACATTAACAGAAGGCTTTTGGATGTCTGCGGGGTCGGTCTATTAATTAATATTTTTTTAAAACAATTTAAAGGGCTTTAAGTTATAAAATTATATATATTTTACGCGCAATATATATATGCGTAAAATATATTTCAAACTATTCATAACTATTGTTGTCGTGTTATGCATTATTTACTTGATACAGCAAACATTATTTAAACAAAATGAGGGATTTACTCCTAGAATAAGGAGCATGTATAGACCTTATGTCAGACTTGTCAATCAACAGGTTGACACACTTCTTAACAATTATGGGATGGAAACCATATTTACAAAACTAAGAAAATGGAATATTTATTAATTATTTTAAGTCATTTTTTTATATCAAAATAGTATAACAATGTCAAATATATTTTACGATACCTTATCTTTTATTCATAATCATATATTATATTTAAATAATAGCAAGTTTTTTGCTGGTATTGTCATGATTTTATTAAACGTCGGATCCAAATTTATCGCCATACAATTTAGTAAATCAACTGAAGAATACTTGAAAATGAATGTAACGAAACAATTGTTAGTTTTTGCAATGGCATGGATGGGTACTCGTGATATTTATACTGCACTCGTTCTAACTGCCGTTTTTACTATTCTTTCCGATCACTTGTTTAATGAAGAAAGCCCTTATTGCTGCGTTCCAGAGAAATACAGGATTTTGGCCAAAATAATCGACACAAACGATGATGGCAATATTACTGAACAAGAAATCAATAATGCTATCGCTGTTTTAGAAAAAGCAAAGAAAGATAAACAAAAAATGGAACAGCGTAAACAATTTACTCTTTATGGAAATTATCTAGCCGATAGTTATAATAGTCACAACTAATATTTATATTCTATTTTATTCTATTCTATTCTATTTTGTTTTTGTTTTTGTTTTACAGTTTGTATATAATAATTTAAAAATATTTAATTATTATAAGTATGAGTACTAACAAAAGCACAACAATTTCGAATAAAGCAAACTGGACCAATGAGCAAAAAAGTGCTGCCTCACAGGCTATTAAAAATACTATAGCACGACAAAATGCATTAAAAACTTCTCCTCCAACTACTCTAAGTCCTGAAACTATTCTAAGTCCTGCTAAAAAAGATGCTGATGCTGATGATGACACTACTGCAGAAAATGTCACTAAACCAACAGATCTAGAGAAAAAACCAAAAAAGGAAGAAAAAATACCCAATTCATTAATTATCTATATTAAAACACGTATTCCCAACTTCTATAAAATAACTTTGGAACCTTTTATGATTGTACCTTCTAGCAAAAGTCACACTGTCTATTTTGACCCACTAGTCAAATACTACGACTGGCCTATAAGAGACGTCCCTAGTTATGCACCTAAAAATAGTGTTTTAACCCAATTCTTTGAAGCATCTGAATTTGATACCATGATTAATCGCATTTTAAGTGACTTTCGCTATATGCAAAAACCAAGAACATTTGAACAAGCTTTTGATCAAGGTATTATTGATAATAATATTCAAATTACCCTCAATAATTTGTTTCGTACTAACAACCTATTTTATCTCAATAAAAATCCTTATACCATTATCAATAAACGCTGGACATTTGGCGCCTGGGATATTGATAAAAAACCTATACAGAAATTGCTCAGCCAATTTTCATACCTATCTGCCAAACAACTAGAAGAAGAAGCGACCAAAGAAGAGGATGATATACCCGAACAGTTAAGACAAGGCAATTTAGCCTCTTCTTCCTTAGCTAAAAGAGCCTCTGCTGCCTCTGTTGCTGCTGGGCTAGCCAGTGTTAACAAAGCATCCCTTACTGGAGCACCCCAAAATACACCTTTTTCCAGCAACCTAAATTTAGAACAAACCGACAAATATATATCTAAATTATTAAGCGAATATTTGCAAGACAATCCACCCATTAACTTTTCCAATACTCCTAGTCTAGTCAGCGATCCATTAACATTATCCTTACTTATTAATCCCCAACAATTATCTACTTTTATTACTGCTAACCCTGAAACACCTATTATAGAGCTATATCAAGCTTTTATGAGTGCAAAGACAAACTTACTAGAAACCAATAATAATTTCAAAGAAACGGTAGATAAAATGGCTATTTATAAGAAAACATTTGCCGATAAATTAGAGGATTATGCAAGAGAAATTCTAAATCGTAACTTTTCCCGACAAGTACAAATTTCTGTAATGGAAAAATTGACGCTTGCCAAAGTAGAATATATGCAACTCATTTTTTCACTTTCGGATATAATTAATTCTATCTATACATGTCAAGAAGAATATTTCAAATGTTTGAAACCGCTATTAGAAGAATTCAAATTGCAATATGCAAATATTATTCAATATCCTGAAACACCTGAACTTGCATTATTATGCATCGACTTTGATATTCAGCTTACCAACTCCTTTTTACAAGAAGACCCTGAAAATAAATATTCTCGTTCTTATTTTGTAAATAGAACTAACTTTACCCAATTTTATCAGGATAAATTATTACAAAATAAACAATCTCTTTTGCAACCACAGATTAATTATGCAGAAGAACTAACAAAATACAAAGTTTATCCCCTTTTATTTGATATTGACCAATCACAGCTTGAATTATATGACTTCAGAGTACTCTTATTCTATTCATACAATCAACTCGACATTTGGGTCATGCTATTTAAATCTATACAATCCTTCACAAATACGTTTAAAATCGCTGCCTCTAACATTGTATCAGATGCAAATGATGTGATTGCTAATTACAACACAACATATCCTTCTGCAAAAACATTCCTAGACAGGTTAAAGGTCGACGGCGTTAATCATGAAAAAAAGGGATCCAATGTTACATGGTACTTGGTTAAAAAAGACGGCACTAAATGTGATGTTAAAACTAGTCAGGATAAGGAACAAGTCAAACTATATATTTCTACATTAAAATCCAGCGTTCATGCATATGATGCAATTATCCTATATATATATTTACTAGAAGTTTCCTGTCTAAGACAACATAGCTTATATGTAGCGGAAGAAAATATAAATCATTTAAATCTGGAATATTCTATCACTCTTGGTAATTATTATAGTGATATCAAGAAGGCACCAACTAATGCACCAATACCTACATCTATAATATGGGACACCAGTAGTTTGCAAGACCGACAAATTTTAAATCAAAAAACTACCACAAATAAAAAAATATCCTTGCTCTACAGAGAACGTCTTAAATCTATAAATCAAAGTAGAAGCAATCTAGATGAAGAATGTCAGCACATTTATGATGCTGTTGTTCCAGTTGTTAGTTCAAATTATTTTCTACAATTTTGCAATACAAGTATTTTACAATATAACGTACCAGATATACCTGCTTACACATTTAGAAGCAGTCATTGGTTGCAAATTGACATTGATAATTATGATATTAAAAATACACAGGATTTTCTGTTTAATATGAACAGTGTTGTAAAAGACGCTTATTATGATTGGATTGTTGATAATCCATCACCAAACGATTATTTAGATTGGATAGTGCTGGAAAATGAACCATCAGATAATTCTGACAGGGAAAATAGTTTATTGGCTTCTATTTGTTTGGCGTTAAATGGACAAATGGAGGTAGATGATGCAACGACTACAAATATCTATACTGACAGCAATTCGAAAGGTGTTAAACAATTTACCATAGCCTCTTTAAAACGTTTATTGAGCAATTTTGGTAACCCAACTAACACGTTTGAAGAAAAAGTCACTATTTTGCAAAATATTTTACAAATTAAATTTATTATTTTTGAAATGTATACTCGCGATAGCCTAGAAATTCAAAAAGGCGATATTGTTTATTATGATCCTAGTGGAGGTAACGAGAGAGATTTAAAATACAGAGTTATAGATATTAATCCGACAACTAATGAGTATGCTATAAAACGAGAAGGCGATGAACCTATATTTGTCCATAAAGATGATATTTCTTTATCCAACACTAATTTGACAACGAACTTCCGTATTGATTGTTCACCTACGCCGGATAATCCTGACTTATTGGTTTATCTTTATTTGGTAGCTACTAAGCAACAAGGTACGAATGAAATTCGCTATGAATTAGTTAGGAATACTGTTGGTCAAAATTTTGTTTATGCACCGAATGATGTACCTGAATACATATGGTATTTTTTATATAATTATTGCTATCGGTTTGATACGAATTATATAGGATTTTTAAGTAGTAAATTTTCTAATCTAGAAAACAAAATAACAACAAATAACACTGAAGCAGCAATTAAGGATAATAAAGATAAAATTCGACGAAAAATTGCTACTATAGAAAAGAAAATAGACGCTTATAAAGATTTTCAATTAACACATGAAGATGAACTTGAAAAACGAATGTTAGAAGGAGAAAGAGAAAATTTAAAAGATAAATTGGATGAAATAGATCTAGTACAACGAGGCGGCTTAGTTAGGCCGCGTGATCAATATGGCGATTATGCTAACTCATTTGGAAATTCAGGTTATAATCCTGGTTTAAATACAGCATATAATCCGTATAATCCTGGTTATAATCCTGGTTACAATCCTGGCTATAATCCTGGCTATAATCCTGGTTTAAATACAGCGTTTAATCATTATAATCCGGCATTTCAAGCAGCAGCCAATAAAGCCAAAGATGCAAAATCCAAATTAGCATTCTATATTGAAATAGAATTAGAACTCTACCCTGGAAAATCTGCTTCTTTATTTCAAAGATCTGCTGTAAGATGCCAAAGTATATTTGAGCGTATTCGAGAGGCTTATGCAGAAATATTGGGTTATCAATATAGACCAAGTGCAATGAAAGAGGCATATGCCTATCAAACTCAGCAAATACAAAATAAAACACATACAAAAAAAAATCGCAGTAAAAAACAAGGGTCACAAAAAAATAGATATAAATAAAAAGTATTTTAATTTAAAGATTTCTTTACAAGTAATAAATAAATCTTTAATATGGAAAAAGAAAAGGAAAAATTAGAAACAATTGTACCTACTCCCATGCCATGTGATACTACTCCAACTACAACTATTTCGTCACAAGAATTTCGCCAAATTATAGCAAGATTAAATGAAATATCATTGCAAATTACTTTTTTACGCTCTGAAATAGAAGAAATCAAACAACAAAACAATTATTACGGCTCTCAAATATCTGGTCAAGGTTACTTCATGCCAAGACAACAAACACAGCGTCAATCACCATGGACACATAATACTTTCAACTCATCTCATTTTAACCCATATGGATTTTAGTTCATATACATTTTAGTCTACAATATTTGCTTTATCTGTTTATCAATTCCATCCATTATTGTTTCCAATGACTTTACATCTGTATCCGCATTGTCATTATTTGATAGATAACTGGTAAGATTTAATACTATTTTTATTTTGTCTTGTGTCCAAACTTTTGTTAGTTTAGCTATGGTATCACCTGTGTAAAAGACCGACATATTATCTTTTCGAAACAATGTTTCATTATTTTTCTCTTCTAAATGGTTTGCTATAATACTCAAATAATAATTTAAACACAAACCCATAACAGCGCAATTTCTATATGTATCCATCAATTTTTGAATACCATTTTGTGCACATGTAAACAAATCCCTGATTTTAGGGTTTTGCTGTATACATGCCTTTGTTAAATAATGTTGACAGGCCAATTCAATCGGATTGTACAAAAATTGTATATCCGTTTTATTACTATTACAAATATATCTACAAAGGGCTTGAAATGGACCTGGCTCTTGCAAATATATCACATTTTCAGCAATACATATTTTTGTATTTGCTGGTTTATTACTTAAAATTGCCAATTTTATTATTACTGAAAGTGGATCTAGAATATATAATTGTAAATCCACTTTTTTATTATCCGGTAAACTATCCATACTTATACTTATGATACCGATATTTTTTTAAATCATAATATTTTACAATGACAAATTTTACAATGACAATGAAACGATTGACTCTATAATAAATCGATCTTCTTCAGACAATGAATAATAAGACGAATTTGCCTCCATCAAATATAAATTAGCCTGTTCTGTTGTTTTACTGAAAAAAAAAGCAAGCCTTTTAAATACACTCTTTCTTGCTGGTTTGGGGTAACTAAACACATAAACCCGCAACATGTTGTTCCTCATTTTATTCAAATTGACTGCATTGATATTGATATAAATAAATATAAATACGATAAAAGATAAGATTTGTTTATACATTCTAAATAGCTACTAATAGTTATAGCCAACCTTCTAAATTGTTTTTTTAAATTCTTCCACTAGTTCCTGCGGTATATAATTAAAATCAATGATTTTTCTGTTCAGTTCATATTGTTTTTGGAATTTCTCGTCTTCCGATAATTTCTTTTCAAACAGCTGTCGATTTTCATAGTATTTCATTGCCGTCTTGGGACCACATTTTGGAAATACAGATGGGATATTATCGCTTATATCTCCTGTTACAATTTTACAAAATAGGTCACAGGCTGCATCTCCTGTACATGACTTTTGATCTGTTAGTTTCTTGAAAGCCAGATTATATAAATGTAGCCTTGGTTCCGCCAATTGTAAGTAATCCTTATCCGATGTAACAATATAAATCTCGCAATTTGGTTCTGATTGTAATAGATGCTTTGCAGCGATAGCTATACAATCATCGGCTTCCAGATGACTATGCTTAAGCACCTTGGTTACTCCCCCTTTTAAAAATAATTCGTCATCGTATACCATTTTGAAGAATTGTCCACCCATAAAACCGTCTTCTGCACCATTTGCTCGTGTACCTTTGTAGCCTGGAAATAGACTAGTACGCCAAATATCAGCACGTTTGCAATCCTTTCCTACAATAATAGTTGGTTTACTGTTCTTTGGTAATTGCAAATTTTTGGGCAACTTTTGCACACTTTCGACAAATATTTTTGTAAATTTATTGACGAATACTTGGTTTTGATAGGGATCCTTTAAGACATCCAATTCCTCGGGAAAAGCGTTCTTCCACCAAGTGAGCAATGAATGATATCTGTAAAAGCAGAAATAACTGCCATCAATAAAGATATAAGTGTTTGAACTATTTTGCGACATGGTTAGTTTAATGATACTAATCTTTTGTTCTTTTTAATTACTTTCAATTTTATATAAAAAAAGAATTATTTAGTTACATTTTTAACCCATTGTTTCATTACAGTTATTTTAACCATTGTTTCATGTATTCTTTTTCGCCATCTCTGAAAATTTGCTGCACTTGCCTCATGGTCCAACCAAATGTAAATCCTGAGTGTCCAGGAGGATCTTCTATTTCTTCCATTTTTTGAGATATTATTCCAATCCGTGGATCATCAGACCACATAAAGCTGTCGTTTGGCTGACTAACAAAATTTACTGTCTCGGTTAATTTAACTGCTCTATATGCATTCTTTACAAGACGTCTAGAAGGCTCGTGTTTTATATAAAGAAATTCTCCTGGTATAAAATCAGGAGCGGCTGCTGAAAGATCTTGACTA
>Ga0164296_1002643_pt1 | contig 17586 bp, 16 predicted proteins | sample GEODES057metaG_FD_113533 | JGI IMG/M metagenome (GOLD analysis project Ga0164296, IMG submission 113533) | Dystrophic lake water microbial communities from Trout Bog Lake, Wisconsin, USA - GEODES057 metaG | ecosystem: Environmental > Aquatic > Freshwater > Lake | place: USA: Trout Bog Lake... | reverse complement strand
CAACCTTAAATAAACATGATTTTATTTTTTGCTTAAGGAAAAGCGATGATAGTAGCGTCTATCAAAATGATAGCTAATTATCAATTTGATAGTTCCGCCACTTGCGTTTTTGAGCGTGGGACAAAAAAAGAAAAGCCCCCTTTTTAGCAAAGGGGGCTTGAGCATTAAGTTAATTATTGATGAAAAATCTTAATTGAGGTGATTAGTAAGCTCATTGCCGCGTATCTCAACAAGGCTACCTTCTTCATCTACTGCATAATGGGCATGGCTAACGTCGCTATCAACCTTCAACGCACCTTTTTTCTTTTTTGGACCGGCCATTGGCACCAGGATAATGGCTACCAGTGCAAGTACTTCTAAAACTGTTGTGAGCATATCTTTAATAATAAACCGGTAAAAGGATTACAAACCTTGTACCTAAATCAATTCAAATTACCTGTTATACGTTTTTGGTTTACAATTGGTTAGTGTATTCAATTGAACGATCAAATGTATACAATACGCACAAATGCCGCATAAATTTTTTTAAAAATTGTAATTTTACAGAGATTAAAATATATTAAATGCAAAAAGCCCCAATAAATGAGGCTTTTTTTATTATTATCATAAAATTTCTATTTTACCTTAGTGTATCAATTACACTTTTGGAAGCTTGTAACCGTTATGGTATTCCTTCGTAAGGTATTGTTTATTGATAGCGTGGTCGGTAAATGCATTTTCGGCTTCGTTCCACTCCAGTTTTTTGCCGCTTCGGTAGGCAATGTTACCCATTTGGGCCACCGTAGCAACATGTGCAGCAGCCTGTATCGGGCAACGTAAATCGTCCATCTTACGTGATTTGACCACATTAATAAAGTTAACCCAATGTTGATCGAGGCCATTATCAGATGGTTTTACAAATGGTTTACTCACCTTATTTTTTGAACCACCTTCTTCAATCACTTCCCAACCGCCACGGTTCAGTATCAAAGTGCCGTTGTTTCCAATATAGGCAATGCCGTGGTCGCGGTTATAAGAGCCATTATCAATTCCCATAGCCGAGTCCCAAACCATGTTGAAACCATCGAACTCGTAGATCGTAGTTAATGTATCCGGTGTTTCTTCATAAAGGTCAGGATAAGCAAAGCGCCCGCCCAGTGCCGATACCGATTTCGGAACCGGTGATTTCATGCCTAATAAGCCATAGTCAAGCAAGTGCACTCCCCAATCCGTCATTAATCCGCCTGCATAATCCCAAAACCACCTGAAATTAAAGTGGAACCTGCTTGAATTAAAAGGTACTGTTTTAGCAGGGCCCAGCCATGCGGCATAATTTACTCCGGCCGGAGGAAGGCTATCTGCTACAACCGGCCCGGGTTTCATCCAACCCTGGTAGCACCAAACTTTTACAGTTCGAATATTTCCCAAAGCCCCGCTTTGCACAAAATCAACTGCATCACGGAAATGCTGCTGGCTACGTTGCCATTGCCCGGCTTGTACAACCCGGTTATATCGCTGTTGTGCTGCCACCATTTGAACGCATTCACCGATTGAATTACCTACAGGTTTTTCAACGTAAACATCTTTACCGGCTTCGCAGGCGTGTATCATGATGAGTGCATGCCAGTGGTCGGGCGTACCAATAATTACCGCATCGATATCTTTCTGATCCAGTAAAGCTTTATAGTCGTCGTACTGCCTGACCTTTGAGGTATCATAGTTAATTTTGGCCAGATCTTTCATCCGGGCTGTGAGTACATTTTTATCCACGTCGCAAATCGCCACCAGGTTTACACCAGGCACTTTTAATGCGGCCATCGTATCCGACCAGCCCATGCCATTGATACCAATAGCACCTATGTTTACCTGGTCAGAAGGTGCTATGCGGTTCTTTAACATTGCAAACCCCCGGGCATTCAGAGCCGAAGCTAACACGGCACTACCGGTGAGCATAGCTGATTTATGCAAAAAATCTCTGCGTGAATTCATGATCGTTTTTAATTGGTTGAGCTAAATGTAAAAATAATTGTCTGAACCTTGATCAAACCGACCAAATGATTTCCTTGAAAAAAACCAGACAAGGTTCATCTTAAATTCGGCATCCGGCACTTCGCATTTCGAATTCATATCGATCTGCGCTCACTCCAGCCCGTATTCCTTCAATTTTCTGTAAAGCGTAGCCACGCCAATATTTAAAAGTCTCGCTGCATCCCCCCGGTTTCCATGGGTATGGTTTAATACGCGCTGTATATGTAGTTTTTCTACGGAAGCAAGGTCAAAAGCTGAAAGCACCGTATCGGTACGTGTGCTGGCATGCTGAATTTCGTAGGGTAACAGATTGGCATCCAATTCAGCCCCGTCACTCAAAATAACGGCCCGCTCAATAACATTCTTCAGCTCCCTGATATTACCCGGCCACCAGTAGGCTTCAATTTTTTCGATAAAAGCTGGAGAAATGCTGGTTACGTTCTTTTTTATTTTAGTTGCGAAGTATTGCATAAAATAGTCAGCTAACAGCGGAATGTCTTTCACCCTGTCGCGCAGCGCGGGCAAGGTTATCTGGAAAACCGATAAACGATAGAACAGATCGGCACGGAAATGATTGTTTTCGATCTCGGTCAACAGATCGCGGTTGGTAGCAGCCAATATGCGCACATTAACCTGTGTTGGTTTCGTATCGCCAACTTTAAGGAATTGTTGTGACTCCAGTACCCGAAGTAATTTGGCCTGAAGCTCATGATCCAATTCGCCCATCTCATCTAAAAAAATTGTTCCGCCGTTGGCTTCCTCAAACAGTCCCTTTTTATCCTTATTAGCACCAGTAAATGAGCCCGATTTATGACCGAATAATTCACTTTCGAGCAACTCTTTGGTAAAAGCACTGCAATTAACCGCAACAAAAGGCTTGCCTCTCCTGCTGCTTGCCTGGTGTATAGCTTCGGCAAATACCTCTTTGCCAGTGCCGGTTTCACCTAATAATAATACGGTTGTATCTGTTTGCGCCACTTTTTCGGCCAGCTTTATAGCTTCCAAAATGGCAGACGAGCGGCCAACAATACTATCAAAACCCAACTTATCATTTAGCTTGGATTCCAACTCCTGAACCCGTAGTTGCAGCAGTGCCTTGTCCATCGCTTTGCTTACCAAAGGAATGATACGTTCGTTATCGTCACCCTTCGTGATATAATCAAATGCACCCAGCTTGATGGCTTTTACTCCATCATTTATGGTCCCAAAGGCTGTCAGCACGATAACTTCGGTGGTTGGCCAGTTTTTCTTGATCTGTTCGGTCAGCTCGATACCGTTGCTATCGGGCAACTTTACATCACTTAAAACTACGTTTACGGGTTCTTGCTGCAATTTTCTCAAGCCTTCGCGACCGGTCGAAGCTGTAATTACGTCATAACCCTCTAACTGCAGGATGCGCGCCAGCAGGTTACGCAAGCGTTCTTCATCGTCGATGATCAGTATTTTACCCTTTTGCATTTTGCCACAAAATTGATAAAAATAATGCCAAAGATTAGCGGGCATTAGAAATCAATTAGAATTGGTCATTTCTGACCCGCCCTGTTAATCCTTTCCAGGCAATAGCCATCATATTTATACAAACCGCAAGATGATAGCGGTTAAAAATTAAAACTTAAAAAAATGAAAACGAAAATAGTTGGTTTAGCACTTTTAGCAAGCATGTTCCTATGCGCCGTGTCGGGTTGTGTCATTCGTGAAGATTATGGTCACTATCACCATCATTACCACTATTACCGTGGATACTGATCAGCAGTTATCTGTTACCGTTAATTGAAGTGTGAAAAGGAGTTCCGAAAAAAAAATTTCGGGGCTCTTTTTTTTGAAGACATATTTAGACCCTATTTTATATATTTAGCAGAAATTAGAAAAATCAACCTTATGGCTTCTGAAAAAAACTGGCACGACGAACACCGCTCGACAAGAAACTTTGGACAACGACTTGCCGATACTGTTGCTAACGGCATGGGCTCATGGCGCTTTATTATCTGGCAAACTGTCATTGTTGCAATTTGGATGATATTGAATGTGTTGGCCTACGTTCACCACTGGGACGAGTACCCTTTTATTTTATTGAATCTTGTATTTTCTACCCAGGCCGCCTATGCTGCACCAATCATCATGATGGCACAAAACCGCCAGAATGAACGCGATCGTGCACAGGCGGATTCAGATTTCAGAACTAATAAAGAAGCTAAATTGGAGATCGAAGAATTACAAAAACAGCTGAATGCTATCGAAGTTGAAAAACTGGATAAGATAATAATGCTGTTGGAAAAGTTAAATACAAACAAAAGCTGATTTCAATTTAACTGGTCAAAAACAACCAGATCTCGTATCTACAAATAAGAAATTAACTGGTTAACTAATCAACAAGCTAACCAGTTAACTAATTCGCTACTCCACTACCAAAGTTGCTATCGAATGCGGATTGCTGCTTACTTTGGCCGCTTCACCTTTGATCCAGAGCATATAATCGATCTTATCGTCTGATTTGTTCATCACCACTACAGCAATTTTTCCGTCGGGGTTCAGATAGGCTGTGGTTAACAGCTTATCCCTGCTGGCCGAACTGGCAATACGCTTTGCCCCAGGTTTAATGAACTTAGAGAAATGCCCGATGTAATAATATGAATTGGTATAAGTGATCTTGCCGGTTTGTGTATCGGCATGTACTGGTGCAAAGCAGAAGTTACCTACATGGTTCGGTCCGCCTTTTTCGTCCAGCAAAACGTTCCAGTCGGTCCAGGCTACGGTACCGGCATTCAGGTCATTGATAATGGAATAACCATATTTTTCACCAAGCGACCAGTCGTCCAGTCGCGCAGGATTAAACTGTTCGGCGCAACCTTCTGTAAAAACCAGGTTTTTGTCAGGGAAAGCCTGATGTACCAAACGCTCGCTTTCAAAGTTCATACCGGCTCCGGTCCAGGTTTCGTACCAATGGTAGCCAATACCCCAAACATATTTAGCAGCCTGTGGGTCTTCCAGAATTGTACTTGCACGTTGGTATAGCAAATCGCGGTTATGGTCCCAAACGATCAGCTTTTTGCTTGCCAAGCCTGATCTCTGAAGGGTTGGACCGAGAAAATTTTTCACAAAATCACGTTCATCTTCAGCAGTATACAAGCAAGATTCCCAGGTTTGTGTTGCCATTGGCTCGTTTTGAACGCTTAAACCCCAGATAGGAATACCCGCTTTTTCGTAGGTTTTTATGAATTTCACATAAAAATTCGCCCAGCTCTGGTCAAATTCTTTTTTCAGCTTACCACCATGTAATACATCATTATTGGTTTTCATCCAGGCCGGTGGGCTCCATGGGCTAACGAACAGCGTCAACTTGCCCCCTGCTGCTGCGATCACTTCTTTAATAAAGGGTATGCGGTATTTTTTATCGTGACTGATATCAAAGGTAGATAACGACTTATCGCCCTCTTTAACATAACTGTAGCTATCACTTGAAAAGTCGCAGCTTTGAATATTGGTTCGACCAAAAGTGTAACCTATGCCGTCGGTCTTGCTGTAATACGCTTTGAGTATCTCCTGCTGTTTATCCTTCGGCAGTTTATAGAAGGTTTCCGCCGACGCATCGGTCAGCGCACCCCCTATACCCAGGAAATTTTGAAATGTTTTTGCCGGATCTACGAATACGGCAACCTCTGTTTCAACAGGTTGTGGTTTGCTATCAAAGTTCAATGAACCGGCCGCAGTAAGCCTGTTATCGGTGCCTTTTTCTGTAACATAAACTTTTACCGTTTTGTTCTTCAGGGAGTAAGGCGCATGTTGCTGGGCAAAGGTTGCCGTTGTTGCAAGGATACTGCATGCCAACAAAATACCGGCAGATTTGATCGTTGTTTTCATGATAAATTTGATAACTGGTTGAACTTGGTGTTCAAATCTATCAAAAAACTGTTATTAAACGGCAGAATTTCAAAAAATCAAATGCTGTGTTTTGCGAGGTATTCTTCGCCATTGATCACCGGGCTCAGGCTATTTAATTCATCATCGGTAAATAGCCTCGATCGGGTAATGAACCGAAGCCCCAATGGTATCTCCAATGAAAAACTTGCTCCCCTGCCGGGTGTAATATCAATGATGAGTTGCGTGTGCTTCCAGTATTCAAATTGGTCGGCGCTCATAAAAAAGGCGCAACCTTCAATATCACCAAGATAAATATCATTTGTGCCGACAATAAATTCACCTTTTTCAAAACACATCGGCTGCGAGCCATCGCAGCAACCGCCGCTTTGGTGAAACATCAGATCGCCAAACCTGGCGCGTAATTGCCCGACCACTTTTGCTGCTTCGGCTGTAATTAATACCCTGTTGTTATTGTTCATATCAAAAATAAAAAAGGCACCGCCGCCAAACGCGACGATGCCACCCAATCAGAGACCGCAATCAAAAGAAACCTAATTTATTTTTGTCGTAAGAAATAAGCATGTTTTTATTCTGGCGATAATGGTTCAGCATCATCTTATGTGTTTCGCGACCAAAACCTGATTTTTTAAAGCCCCCAAAAGGAGCATGAGCCGGATAAGCATGATAACAATTTACCCAAACCCGGCCTGCCTGTATAGCACGAGGTACGCGATATAATTCGTGTGCATCACGTGTCGAAACACCGGCACCTAAACCGTAAAGCGTGTCATTGGCAATTTCAATGGCTTCTTCAACAGTTTTGAATGTAGTAACGCAAACTACCGGGCCAAAGATCTCTTCCTGGAATACGCGCATTTTATTGTTTCCTTTCAACAAAGTTGGCTGGATATAGTAGCCCTCGGTCAGGCCATCAAGGTATTTTTTGGCGCCACCGGTTAGTACTTCAGCACCTTCTTCTTTACCTATTTCGATATAAGAAAGTATTTTTTCATACTGATCTTTAGAAGCCTGAGCACCCATCATGGTATCTGGATCGAGCGGATGTCCCATTTTAATAGCTTCAACGCGTTCAATTACGCGTTCGATAAAACGGTCGTAGATCGACTCATGGATCAGCATCCGGGATGGACAGGTACAAACTTCGCCCTGGTTTAAAGCAAACATAGTTGCACCTTCCAGACATTTATCAAAAAATGCATCATCAGCATCCATCACACTTGGTAAAAATATATTTGGCGATTTGCCGCCCAATTCCATCGTAACCGGGTTCAGATTTTCTGAAGCATATTGCATGATCAGCCGGCCAGTAGTTGTTTCTCCGGTGAAGGCAACTTTTGATACCCTTGGTGAAGTAGCCAGAGGCTTGCCGGCTTCCGGACCAAAGCCGGTAACGATATTCACCACGCCCGGAGGTATAATGTCTTTCAACAGATCCATCAACATTAAAATACCAACGGGGGTTTGCTCGGCAGGTTTCATTACGATGGTACAACCTGCTGCCATTGCCGGTGCCATTTTCCAGGTAGCCATTAGCAATGGGAAGTTCCAGGGTATGATCTGCCCAACTACACCTATCGGTTCGTGGATGTTTAGCGATACGGTATTTTGATCCAATTCGCTAACCGAACTCTCTTCGCTCCGGATCACTCCGGCAAAATAACGGAAGTGGTCTATTGCCAGCGGCAAATCGGCTGCCATGGTCTCGCGAATAGGTTTACCGTTGTCAATGGTTTCAATCGCTGCGAGGTAATTGAGGTTCTCCTCCATTTTGGCGGCAATTTTCAATAAAACATTGCTTCTTTCTGCCGGCGATGTGTGCGACCATGTTGCAAATGCTTTGTGTGCGGCATCGAGTGCCAGTTCGATATCCTCCTTGCCTGAGCGTGGCACATTGGTAAATGCTTCGCCATCAATAGGCGATATACTTTCAAAATACTCTCCTTTTACGGGAGCTACAAACTCACCACCTATAAAGTTGTCGTAGTGATCTTTAAATGCCGGCCTGGCGACCAGCTTTTGTGTTGCTGCGATCGTTTCCATAAATTTTTCTTTGATTTTAAATAATTGGTAATGCTAAAGCTACGGACGCCGATCAAACATCTTTATGCACTATAGTATCAGGCTTGTGCACTAAAATATTAAATGATTTAGATCACTATTTTATTAAAATTATCTGGCTAACTTTAGCTTACCAATTATAATATCCCGAGCGTAAGTACCCTATGGAAAGCAAGTTTAAGCCACGCCCGCTACCGCTTCATGATGAAAAAAACCTGAAAACACTGGTCGAGAACCGGTCGGTTTACACCTTGCAGCATTGCGAACTGAACGTATTTGAAACCCATCAGCGGTCGGAAAAGGTGAAGCTCAAATTTGATGATATGGTTTTAACAACCATGTTACGCGGAAAAAAGGTGATGCACCTTTTCGGTTCACAGCATTTCGACTATTTGCCCGGCGAATCTGTGATCGTGCCGGATAATGAAGAGATGATCATCGATTTCCCGGAAGCCAATGCCGCAAACCCAACTCAATGTATCGCACTGGCCATAGACCCGGGAATGTTATCTGACACTTTAGGTTTATTGAACGAAAAATACCCCAAAGTAGAAAAAAACGAAAGCTGGGATATTGATCTGAATTGCTTTCACCTTCAAAATACTTTCCAGATCACAGACACGATCGATAGGCTGGTTCATATCAGCACTGAAAACTTTGCCGCCAAAGATGTTATAGCCGATTTTACTTTGAAAGAATTATTGATCAGGCTGATGCAAACACAGGCGCGCAGTCTTATTTTAGATAATTATCATAAACATACTTCCACCAACCGTTTCGCGGCTGTAGTTAAATACATCAAAACCCATATTCACGAAGAGATCACCATCGATCAGTTGAGTAATATATGCTGCATGAGCAGGCCAAACTTTTTCAGGTGTTTCAAACGCGAATTTGGTATTAGCCCGGTTGAATTTATTTTGAACGAACGCGTTAAGGCAGCCAAACAATTGCTGACCAATGCTGATGTTACCATAACACAGGCCTGTTATGCCATCGGTATCAATAACCTGAGTTATTTCTTTAAACTGTTCAAACGGATTGAGGGTCAAACTCCGAATGAGTTCAGGAAAAATCTGAATTAAGGTTTCATCATAGCTGTACTAAACGCTACCAGCAATTTAAAAAGGTGCTTGTATTCATTAAGCGGCAATGTCCGGCTGATATCGAAAACATCGTGATAGGCTTTGATACCGCCCATGGTATAGATAAAAAAAGCAGGCACGCCTTTTTCGGTGAACCAATAATGATCGCTATTGGCAGCTTTACCCCGTGATGCTATTTTCACCAGGTAGTGGTTTTCGTCGTTGATCTTTCTTAACACGGCAAATTCTTTTGGGTAAACGGTTGCATTTACGGCCGTTATACCTTCCTCGCCGGTACCAAGAATATCCATATTAACCAGAAATCGGATCCTATCCAATGGGATCAAGGGGTGCTGCGAAAAATATTGGGAGCCAAGCAAGCCGGCTTCTTCACCCGAAAAACAAATGAAAGCAATTGAATATCGTTGAGGATGCTGCGCAAAGTAACGCGCAAGGCTTAACAACTGGCTTATACCACTGGCATTATCATTAGCTCCCGGGAAATAGGTTTGGCTGCCCATACCTCCCAGGTGATCATAATGTGCTGTAAACACAAAAAAAGAATCGGGTTTGGCTGTACCCTTGACGTAACCGCAGATATTGGCGGCTGGAAAATCATTAATGAAATTATTTTCGATATCGGCCTTGATTGTTTTAGGCGTACCGGATAGTGCTTTTTTGTCGACCTGCACTTCGGTAAAGTCAGCCACTTCCTGTTCAACGGACCATGTCAGTTTATCCTGCAGCGTTAACACAATGCGGTTGACTCCGTCCACATAATGTATGCTGTCGGTTTTAACCAAAGAACCCCTTCCCTTTACCCCACGGCTTTGTGGCCCGATGACAAAATCTTTGCCAGGCAATAAGGATACCCCATTTACTGACACTTCCATCGCCCCTGGAAATGTATTTGCATTATAGCTGAAAGGCTGGTCATATCGCTGTCCGTCGAGCGGCAACAAACCATAACTCGCATATTGGGCCGATATATAACGGGCAGCTTTCCCCATGCCATCGTTTGTATAGCCCCGCCCCCAGAAATAAGGAGAAGTAAGCGTATCTACTATTTTTCGTGCAAATACTGAGTCTTGTGCCGATGCAGCAAATGCACTGAAAATTAAGCCAATGACAAGGATCTTTTTCATTTTCGATGGCTTTATCGAAGCCAAAAAACACTATTTCTCCCGTTTCACCCGGGCATCCAAAAATTTATTGGCCAGTGCAACCTCATTGATCTTATCCAGGCCATCGATCAATTCCTGATAAGGCAAAAAGTCTTTGATCTGATCCCTGTCGGCCATCAATTTAGCCAGGTTATCAAGGTCGTGAGCTGAAAGTGTCTTTAGTTTGGCAGCGAAAGCTTTTGTATACTGATCGCCCAGTTGTATTAATATCAACTGCAATTGTTTTGGAGCGCCCGGCCCATAAGTTAGGTCTTTGCTGATACTTACCAGTTTGTTGATCACTTCCTCCTGGTGATCTTTCGCTAAGCCGGCAAAAGTATTTACGTATTCAAAATATTCGGAATGTAGCTGACCCGTTCCATTAGGTTCGAATATGGCGTCAAACTGCTGTTTATTTTCAGGGAATGATTTGATATAAGCCAATTGCTTTGGTTTTGAGCCTGGGTATATTTTAAGTTGTACATAAATGGTTCTTAATTTTAATGCTTCGGGCGACAATTGCTGCGCTGCTGACTGCTGAACATAGCTTACAAGAACAATAAGGAAGGCAAACAGGCCTTTGGAGATACTTTTCATATTCGGAGAAAAATCAGGTTATATTTTTACGGCAAAATTATTGTTTGACGGTAAATATATAAAAGATTATCCGCAGCCAAATTTCAATTATCCGAGAGTAAAAGATCGCTGTTTTTATAGGTAGCCTTTTGCAATTCAACCCGAAGATTTTTGAATATACGTAATGGTGCATCCGTAGCGAAACTATTGACCAGCCATGAGGGTAGTGAACCGGCGGGGTCGACATGTAGAGTATATTCAACCTGTACCTGATTTATTCCAACAGGAGTAATGATCCATTTGCCTACCGAGTTATTGATCCGTACGATGCCTGCTTTTTGCTGCATCAACCCCGGAACGGCTGGCCCATCTACTTCAACAACTTTGGTTTCCGGGTTTTGTTTAAGCGTCAGATGCGCCACAAAATCTCTGTTCGCCGCCGGCCATGGTAGATTAACTTCCGAATAATAGTAGAGTTCGTTTGGCGATACTCTTTTGATCAAAATGCTCGAGCGCATTCGGTAAACCCATTCGGTTGCCGCTTTTACATCCATAATAACTGCACCTACCTGCATAGGAGTAGCATTAAAGGTGGCAATTACTTTAAGCGCCTTTATTTTGGAACCCGGCACTTCGCTTTCGTAGATAGTTACACCATCTTTTTCGGTGCGCAATACCCATTTGTTTTGAGCTTCGGCCGGAGCAAATTTTACCAGGGCAATAAGCAGTAGCAAGTAAAATTTTGTTTTCATATCAATTTCCTTTCATTCTAAACGATGCACATGCTACGTTTGATCAGGAACAAATTAAAGCAGTAATTGGCTATCCGCGTTTCATCCGAATGTCACGTCATTCAATCGATTGATTAATTGACAAAAGTTTTACAATAAGACAGGATAATGAAGGGCTTCACTAAATACCCGGCCAAATGGAGGGCATAATAATTGATTAAATGCTTTTTAAAGACTACAGTGTCTGCGTCCAGGCAAAGCTATTGGCAACTACTTCATTTTTCAACAACCGGACGTGTGCTAGATAGGCCGAAGCCACTGGGGAGAGTTTTTTATTCCTGAGCCATATCAATCGCCACTGCGAAAGAATAGGAAATCCTTCAACCGGGAGTATTTGAAGTTCACCAGTCTTTAATTCATTGCGGATTCCGATAACTGGCATGATTGAATAACCCAGGCCCGCAATTACTGCTTGTTTGACCGCCTCATTGGAAGTTAGTTCGATTTTCTTATTGACAATGATCTTGCTCCGGTCAAAAAAACTTCCCATAATAGACCGCGTTGCTGATCCCTGCTCGCGATAGATCATCGGCAATTGGGTAAATATTTGTTTTTTATATTTTTCGGAGGGCAAAATATGATCACGAGCCCCTATCAGGTAAAGTTTATTCTCCAGCAGCTTTTCTTCTTCCACATTCAATTTATCCGGCAAAATGGAAACAAGCCCAAAATCGATCTGGTTTTCTTCAATACTTTTAATGACACCAGCTTTATTGGTCACATCCATCGTAAGATCGATCTGTGGGTGCTTTTTGAGAAAATCTGATAAAAAAAAAGGCATCACATATTTCCCCGTCGACACTACTGCGATCCTTAGCCTCCCGGATAAAATGCCTTTAAAAGCCGCCGTTTTGTAGTCGATCTCCTGCACTTGTTGCAAAATTTCTGTAGCTATCGCTGCGATCTCGTTGCCGAACTCGGTAATATGTAATTGCCTGCCCACCACTTCAGTAAGCGGAATGTCGAACTGATCCTGAAAATTTTTTAGCTGTATAGAAACGCCGGGTTGCGTTAAAAACAGCTCATTGGCTGCTTTAGTGACGCTTTTTGTTTGTACTACTTTGACAAAAACCTGAAGCTGATGTAGGGTGTAATTCATAATTTTTTGTTATGTCAAACATAATAATTATAAATAAAAATTTATATGCTTTTTAAAATAGGTTTGCGAAAGTTCAAAATCCTCTAAAAAATTTAAACACATGACAGCAAAATTACTACTCGACAATTTAACCAACCCTGCACTGCTATTTTTCTTTCTCGGAATATTTTCCGTCAGGGTAAAAAGCGACCTGGAAATACCAGCGGATGCTTCAAAATTTATTTCTCTTTACCTGCTATTTTCCATTGGTTTTAAGGGTGGGCAGGAACTCGCCAAAAATAACCTCTCCGCCGAGATCATTTATTCGATCTTATTCGGAGTTGCCATTGCGGTGCTGATCCCTGTTTATACCTTCTTTATCTTAAAGAGGCGACTGAGCATTGAAGATTCGGGGGCCATTGCTGCAGCGTATGGCTCTGTAAGCGCAGTTACCTTTGTAACGGCAGGCGTTTTTCTGGAAAACCAGCATATCATCTTTGGTGGTCATATGGTGGCCATCATGGCAATGATGGAAGCGCCAGCAATTATTGTTGGTGTTTTATTGATACGCTATTTTAACAACCAGGGTACTAAAACACCAATAAAGCATATCATATATCATTCATTCAGTAATGGTAGTGTATTGCTTATTCTGGGAAGCCTGATCATCGGTTATTTCGCGACCGAAAAACAAGCATTGGATATAAAACCTTTTACAACCGACATCTATAAAGGATTCCTTGCAATTTTTCTTCTGGATATGGGTATCATTTCAGGCAGGAAACTGGATGGGTTGCTTAAAGCCGGATGGTTCCCCATCATGTTTGCCCTGGTCATTCCACTGATCAACGGAAGCGTTGTTGCATTGTTGAGCGGGTCAATAACACATGATACAGGCAACAGGTTCATACTATCGATTCTAGCTGCCAGTGCATCCTATATTGCAGTACCGGCAGCGATGAAGATAGCGGTACCAAAAGCCAATCCGGGGTTATTCCTGCCAATGGCACTGGCTATAACCTTTCCATTTAATATCACACTGGGGATGCCCATTTACATGACCATTATTCAACACTTCCTATAATTAACAGCAAGTCAACTTTTATTGATCATTCAGAAAGCAGGAATATGATGGATAGCAACACATTCAAATTGATCGAGGGCGTATTTAACGCCCGCGACGCTCAATTATTGGTACTTAATTTTTACAACGAAAAGATCATGTACCACAACCGGGAATTACTCGCGTTAAGAATTAAAAACATTGAAAACACCACGCACGTTGAGGCAAAACTCGAATCTCTCCAAAGCGAAAAGGATCGTTTTATAGCTTATTTGCAAACCTTTAAGGATGACCAAACGCTATTTGAACTTAAAAGTTCGATACAGATAAATCCGGCAGACAGCAGTACATTATAATTATTGTTAGCCCCGAGAACTTTGCAAGGCTGGTTTTTGCTATTTTTATGAACGATAAAACGTAAAATGCCGAAAAATATAAAACTTGTACTGTATCTGCTTTTTATGGGCTCCTTTTCTTTTGCCCAGGAAAAAAAGATAGCCGATCAGATCGATACAAAGAGTTTCGATCCCTCAACTTTGCTTTGGTATAATACACCTGCAAAAAAATGGGAGGAAGCATTACCTGTAGGAAACGGTAGGCTTGGTGCAATGGTATTTGGCAAGAATGGCGAGGAAAGAATTCAGTTGAATGAAGATACTTATTGGACTGGCGGCCCCTATTCAACCGTAGTTAAAGGCGGTTACAAAGTATTGCCTAAAATTCAAAAGCTGGTTTTCCAGGGCAAATATCTGGAGGCGCACAATTTATTCGGCCGAAATTTAATGGGTTATCCCGTTGAGCAGCAGAAATATCAGAGCCTGGGAAATCTGGTATTTTTTATGCATGATGAAGATTCAGTAACCAACTATAAACGGTGGCTCGACCTGAAAACCGGTATCACCAGCGTATCCTACCTATCAAAGGGCGTCACTTATACCAGGGATGTTTTTGCCTCCGCCCCAGACCAGGTGATCGTTGTCCGGATAACAGCGGATAAGCCGGAAAGCATTTCGTTATCCGTAAATCTGCGTGGTGAACGGAATCAAACCCATTCAAATTACGCTACAGATTATTTCAGGATGGATCCCGATGGTCAGAACGGCCTGAAGCTAACAGGCAAATCAGCCGACTATATGGGCATAAAGGGGCGCTTGAGGTATGATGCGCGCGTTAGAGCGGTTGCCGAGGGCGGATTAGTAAAAACCGATTGTGTCGATCTGGTCATTGACCATGCCAATTCTGTCACCTTATATTTTACGGCAGCAACAAACTTTGTTAACTATAAAAATGTATCCGCGAACGAACATGCCCGGACGCTGGCTTATTTGGCGAAAATTAAAAACCGAAGCTATGCATCGATCCGCAGCAGCGCTATTGCCGATTACAAAAAATACTTTGACCGCGTCGCCCTTAAACTGGATACCACAGCAAACTCTTTCCTGCCAACTGATATCAGGAAACAAAAAATCCAGGACCATGACGACCCTGCATTGGCTGCACTGAGCTATAATTTTGGACGGTACCTGATGATCGGCTCCTCGAGGCCGGGCACACAGCCGGCTAACCTGCAGGGTATATGGAACCAGGATATGAACCCGGCCTGGGATTCAAAATATACAACCAATATCAATACGGAGATGAATTACTGGCCGGCGGAATCAGGTAACCTTTCGGAATGCGCCTTACCACTGTTTCAAATGATCAAAGAACTGCAGGACCAGGGCAGCCAGGTTGCCCGGGAGCATTATGGTGCCAGGGGCTGGGTCTTTCATCAGAACACGGATATCTGGAGGGTGGCCGCCCCGATGGATGGCCCAACCTGGGGTACATTTACCGTTGGTGGGGCATGGTTGTGCACACACCTTTGGGAACATTACCAATACAATATGGATAAATCGTTCCTGAAAGAGGCCTACCCCGTAATGAAAGGTTCAGTACAATTCTTTATGGACTTTTTGGTAAAACACCCAAATGGTAAATGGCTGGTCACCAACCCTTCAACTTCGCCTGAAAATTTCCCTGATGGAGGAGGCAACAAGCCTTATTTTGATGAGGTAACGGCCGGGTACCGCGAAGGAACAACCATCTGTGCCGGATCATCCATCGACATGGAGATCCTCCACGACCTTTTCGGCTATTTTATTGAGGCATCGCATATTTTAGGAATACAGAGCCCCTTTATTGAACAAGTCAAGTCGGCCCGTGCGAAGCTGGTGCCGCCACAAATTGGTTCCGACGGCTCGCTGCAGGAATGGACAGATGATTGGAAGTCGCTGGAAAAGAATCATCGCCATTTCTCTCACCTTTACGGCTTATACCCCGGTAAGGTATTATATGATGAAAGAACACCTGAATTGATAGAAGCCTATAAAAAAGTGCTGAACGAACGGGGTGATGGCGCAATGGGCTTTTCGCGTGCCTGGAAAATGGCTCTTTGGGCCAGATTAAACGATGGCAACCGTTCTTATAAAATTTATAAAGGGTATCTGAAAGACCAGTGCTGTTCGTCGCTGTTTGCACTTTGCGGAAGCGCTTTACAGGTAGATGGTTCTTTGGGCCTCAGCGCCGCCATTACAGAAATGCTGATACAGTCGCAGGACAAGTTTATCAGGCTACTGCCGGCATTGCCTGATGCCTGGGCCAACGGCTCGTTCAAAGGGGTGTGCACCCGGGGGGCATTTGAGTTTAACTATTCATGGCATAATAAAAAAATCACATCGCTTCAATTGTTATCAAAAGCCGGAAAAATTTGCAGGATCGAATTTCAGCCGGGTGCAAACGTCACTGCAAATGGCTTAGCAGTGGTGCATAAAGAATTACCGGGCGGCATTATTGAATTCAATACTATCAAAGGCCAAACCTATATCATCAATTAATGGAAATATATTTTAGTTAATGTCAATTAAAAAATCATTTGGATGAGCAGCTTCCCCAGTATTTTCAATGATGTGATCGGACCTGTGATGCGGGGCCCTTCAAGCTCGCACTGTGCAGCAGCACTTCGGATCGGACGTTTATCACGCGACCTGATGGATGGGCAACTCCATGATATTTTGATTGAATTTGACCCGAATGGTTCATTGGCAACAACACATAAAAGTCAGGGCTCTGACATGGGTTTGTTTGGCGGTTTCCTGGGTTGGGATGCTGACGACGACCGGCTGCCTGAATCCGAAAAATATCTGGCTACTGCCGGGATCAACTATACTATCGTCATCAGGGATATAGCTGCGGACCATCCAAACACTTATAAATTGACTTTAAGCAATTCGAAAGAAACCCGGCAACTTACTGCCATTTCAACAGGTGGCGGCATGATCGAGGTCATCAATATTGATGGAAACGAGGTAAGCATGGCAGGCGATTATGTGGAAACACTGGTCTATTGCAGTTCATCCTATAAAACAATCCTATCCTACTTAAATAATACGATTGCATTTGATGATATTATATACCATAGCAAGGGAAGGCCATTTATTGAAATAAAATCGCAAGCTATCCCCGCTGAGCATATTTATAAGGAATTGCTGGCAATGCAGGAAGTTAAGGCTGTAAAAATTTTAAAGCCGGTACTTCCCATCATGGCCAGAAAAGATTTGAGCGTACCCTTTATCACCTGTAATGAAATGATGCGTTACAATGAGGGTAAAAACAAAGCGCTTTGGGAATTAGCGATAGATTATGAAAGCACGCGCGGTAATATATCCTATACCGAGGTATTTGAGAAGATGCGGCATATCGCAAAGATCATGTCAAACGCCATCGATACTGGCCTCAAAGGCACTAAATATGACGACCGGATTTTAGGTAGTCAATCGCCTTTATTTCAGGAAAACATGGTGACCAATAAATTAATTGGTGGAAATGCCATTAACCGGGTTATTCT
>Ga0164296_1002640_pt1 | contig 17595 bp, 16 predicted proteins | sample GEODES057metaG_FD_113533 | JGI IMG/M metagenome (GOLD analysis project Ga0164296, IMG submission 113533) | Dystrophic lake water microbial communities from Trout Bog Lake, Wisconsin, USA - GEODES057 metaG | ecosystem: Environmental > Aquatic > Freshwater > Lake | place: USA: Trout Bog Lake... | reverse complement strand
GACCTTGGACCCCCGTTCTACTACTCGGCCAAAGCCTCAAAGAAAGAAAAGAACGCCGGTCTTGATTCCCTCCCAAAGCAGCAAGGTGGTTCTTACGAGGGGCGTGCAGATGGATCGCTGGGCAAGCAAACCAATCCTGCAGCCAATATTCACCCCACCGTCAAGCCCGTTGCCCTCATGAGGTATCTAATTCGCCTCGTGACGCCCCCAAATGGCGTTGTGTTCGACCCGTTCCTTGGATCGGGTACGACGGCTGTAGCGGCCATCCTAGAGGGCTATCACTGGGCCGGGTGTGAGATGACTGAAGATTACTGGCCGATCATCGAGGCCCGAACTGAATGGGCAAAGAGCCAATGCTAATTAAATCCGAGTGCCTCGCCGCTATGCGAAACATGCCCGATGCCTGTGTTGACAGCATCGTGACCGATCCCCCCTATGAACTCACGACGGGCAAAAAGTCAAGCGGGGGTTTTATGGGCAAGTCTTGGGACGCTACGGGGATCGCCTACTCAGTAGAGATGTGGTCCGAGGCCCTACGAATCCTAAAGCCGGGAGGGCATCTGCTGGCCTTCGGAGCCACGAGGACCTATCATCGAATGGCCTGCGCTATCGAGGATGCTGGATTTGAGATTCGAGATTCCATCCACTGGATCTACTCGTCGGGATTTCCTAAGTCTCACAACGTCGCTATTGCCATCGACAAATCCCTTGGCGCCATGGAGCACCGTGGCCAAAGAGTCTCCGTAGCGGGAAACCGAAATCAAGGCGGAGAAAACATTCCTAATGCAACGTCCGTTCCAAAGCATGAGCCTGTCACTCCCGAAGCCCAGCAATGGGATGGATGGGGAACTGCCCTCAAGCCAGCCCATGAACCCGTCGTGGTGGCTCGAAAGCCACTCTCCGAAAAGAACGTAGCGGCCAACGTAATGCGCTGGGGCACCGGAGCACTCAACATCGACGCCTCCCGTATCGGGTCGTCTGGCGGTACCTCTCGTAATGGCCAAAGTACCCATCTTTCTCCCTCGGGGGCGTTCACCACGGGTCACGATATCGCTCAAATCAACGCAGGACGTTGGCCCGCTAACATCATCTTTGGACATAACGATGACTGCGAGCAGATTGGGGTCGTCGAGGAGACCGTCGTCATCAACCATCTCGAAAAGTGGTCGGGATTCGGTCAGGAACAAAAGCCTGATTACGAGTCGTCGTCATCAAAGGTGACGAGCCCAGCATGGAGGTGCACTCCCGGATGCTCTGTTGCCGAACTCGATGAGCAAAGTGGCACCAGCAAAAGCGGAACAGCCATCAAACGCAATCTTCCGCAAACGGGAGCATCGCAAAACATCGGCTTTAAGGCCCCCACCCAGCGTGGCGAAGATGTCGGCTACGGTGACTCGGGCGGAGCATCAAGGTTCTTTTACGTTGCCAAGGCCTCGAAGAAAGAACGCAACGCAGGACTCGAGCATCTCGATCCACAGTTCGCCCCGACCCTTCGTCCGGGCGTGGGAGCGGTCGAGCACACTCCCGAAAACGCCACCCCAAAGCACAACATCCATCCCACGGTCAAGCCTGTCGAACTAATGCGGTATCTCGTGAAGATGGTCACTCCTCCGGGCGGAATCGTGTTTGATCCATTTTTGGGGTCGGGCACTACGGCGGTTGCAGCAATCCTCGAGGGTTTCAAATGGATTGGTTGCGAGATGACGGATGACTACTACCCGATCATCGAAGGCCGGGTAGAGTGGGCTCAGTCCCAGAATGACTTGACAGCGCCTTAGCGTCGAGATAGCGTGGGTTACATGACCATACCCAACATCTCAACAGTGGGGAAATGGCTAGATATCGACGACGATCTCTACCATCCTCCCATGCTCATCCGCATCGCCCAAAAGCACGGCATGGAACTAAGCCCTGAGCAAGAGGAACTGACCCGACGTGGGGAAACTCTTGAACTTGACGTAGCGGCAAATCGTGCCCTCATCGCTCTTACCGACGATGCGGAGAAATATATGAACTCCGTCGCCCCAGACGGTTATCGATTCGGTTGGTTTCGTGACGAGTTCATGTTCTGGCCCGACGCATGGTGGGAGATCGATCGGCCCGACCAGTGATTCCCCCCAAGACGTTGCAAAGGATCCTAGAGGCTTACGAAGCGCAATACGAAGTGCTCATGCCTGACCAATTGCGGAAAGAGATCCAAGAAACGATACAGAAGTGGCAGGACGAAGACGAGTCTTAGCCTAATCCGGTAAAGACCGCTGGTACGATGGTCGTATGGCAAATTCCCTCGGCAACGTCAACATTCAGCCGTACTTTCTAAAGACCCCCGACCGATACATGATTGATCAGGAACGGCTGCACCACAACGAAGCCGTCTATGCCTATGGGGAATACTCATTCTTCTTTCTGTTCTGGGGCATTGACGATTTCCGGGCAGGCATTGTTGACCGTTGCCCTTATTGCTACGACTCGGACGGCGGTATCGAATCTAGTATCGCCGATGTCTATGGTCAGGGTGCCGAGGCTCTGTGCCCCTATTGCTATGGCACGACCTACTGGGATACGACGGCTACCGCCCTTCCCGGCCTCAAAGCCCGCATCGTTCGCCCCTGCATGTGGCAGACCACCGACGAAACCCACAAAAAGGTCGCTCAGGGTAACATGACCGAGGTCTCGTCGCAAGTGCAAAGTATCTCGGACTTTCGTATGCGCTCCGGGGATTTCGTGTTTCGGGCCGACAAAACTCGGTGGCGAGTCCAGCCCCGTAAGACCGACATCGTAATCTCGGGATTCCAAGCAGCCGACGACATCAACGCCATGATCGGCTACTCCTACCCCGAGGTGCGGCTGGAAGACCCAACGTCGGTGGCGTATCAAATCCCTCCCGATACTGATACCGGACAGCAGATCCTCAACATCTCAACGGTGCCAAACTACCCGATTGACTTTTCGGCCTACGAGATCATCAACGGTCCTCTCATTGGTGGGGCATTTGCCAATACGCCAACCATCGGCCCGTCGTTTGAAGAGCCCCCTTCATCATGAGGGTCTACTGCATCCAACACGGCTACCAGCAAGGTGATTGGTGCACGCTTTGTGAGCGGCCTGTACCACCAAAACCACATCAGTGACTTGACACTACGTTGAGCATCGGCTATGGTCTTGCTCATGGACAACGCATTTGACATCATCAACGGGGTCGCTGTTATCGGCGGCAAGCCTGTCGAGCACGCAGAGGTGAACGAGGAAAGCATTTTCCGGGGCGTCCACATCCTGTTGGCCAATGGCTGGAGCGTTAGCACCCAGTTTGGGAAGGGAACCTACTGCGACGGTGGCAAGACCACGGCAGAGGTCGCTATCTTCGATCCGGCCATGGAGTTCTTTCCGTTGCCGGGTTGGACCGACGACGTCAAGGGGCACGTCACTCCCGACGAAGTGTGGAGCATCGTGGCCAACACCGAGAAGATGTAAGAAGCCCTTGCAGATGCCCAACGGTGGATGTGCGACACTGAGATGCCAGCCCCCGAACTTTTGGAGGTCCCGCCATGTCGTTTCGCCACGCCATCGGTCATCATCAAATGCAGCACTACCACTGCGCCATTGAGGGAACTACGACGTCAGGGGTCTACTATCGGTTCTGTATCGACCACTGCGCTGAGTGTGATAGAAAGCAAGTGACGAGCAAGTATCCTCGTCACGAATGGATCAACAATCCAGCCATTCCGGGGTAGCACAATTGGCAGTGCATCTGACTGTTAATCAGAGGGTTACAGGTTCGAGTCCTGTCCCCGGAGCGCAGGCTCCCATCGTCTAGCGGCCTAGGACGCTGGCCTTTCACGCCGGTAACACGGGTTCGAATCCCGTTGGGAGTGCCGGTCAGGGGTAGTTCAATGGTAGAACAACGGACTTTGAATCCGTATGTTGGAGGTTCGAGCCCTCCCCCCTGAGCCATTTTGATGTAAGGTGATGGATAACCAGTCCTCAACCGGGGACGAGAGGAGAGCACTATGAAGACCAAGATCGGTGTGGCTATTGCCACTATCGTCATCGCATTGGGGGCAACGGCGTGTTCGTCGTCTACCCCATCTACCACGCCAACCACTTCGGGTTCGTCGGGATCTAGTTCGTCTGGCACCCCGCTGCAACAGTTTGGTTCGGCTCACGCATCGGATGTGCAGCAGTTCCTTACCGACATTCAGACTTTCGGATCTGACGCTACTGCCGGAAACGTGACGGCTACCGGGAATGACTGCGCTTCGCTGGTCACCGACACCAAGACGTTGCAGTCTGACGGCCCCGTGAACAACCCCTCTGACGAGGCTGCGTGGTCAAGTGCCCTGAGTGACATCCAGAACGGCGCTCAGGCGTGCGTATCGGCAGTCCAGAACAATGACACCACTTTGCTTCAGACGGCGGCTACGGACTTTCAGAGCGGCGAATCAGCCATTCAGGAACTGGGTGGCGTTACCGGCGCCTAGTTCGAGGATTGCTCGCTTGGCGCAGTTGGTTAGCGCAATGCCTTTACACGGCAGAGGTCGTAGGTTCGAGTCCTACAGCGAGCACTACAGGCCAGATTCGGCGCCTTGGTCATCAAACAGCAGTATCTCGTTGATCACAAGCCGACCGTCAATGGCAGCACGCTGGACTCCATGAAGTAGGAAGTTCTTGGATTCCAACCCCGGATGGCGCCATTTGACCCCGACGTTTCCTTTGGCAATACGCCCGTTCTCGTCTCGTTTAGAGATTCGCCCCGGAGCGCCCGGACGAGTGGCCTTACGAAAGATCAACACTTGCTGTGACCCATCGTCTCGAATACGAGTCTCGATCTTGGGGTTGTTGGCTCGAAGCGACCCGTCGTCATCGCTGACCCACATGGGAATCGTCTTGCCCTTTAGCGAGTTCATCGTGAACGCCCGAATCCCTTGGTCTTGGAACCACAGATATGAGTCGGACCAAGTGATTCCGTACCAGCCCTCCCCGTAGACAGGCTTGATTCGCTTTCGGGCGGACCAGAACTTCGGAATCTCCATTTTGGCGTAGCGCACGGCACGCTCGGCCATCGTAAGGGCGCTCCCCGTCGGCAAACCCGGCACAACAGCAATCATCTTGATTGGAGTGGCCATAGTTCTTCTATTCTACCACCGTGCGGTACAATAGGTCCTGCCCGTCTATATGAGGTTGAGTCTTGTTCCTAACCCACGTCAAAACCATGTTGGTGAAAGCCATCACGACGACGTTTGACGAGACCTACCCGGTTGAGCAATACCGTGGGCTTCATTCTTCGATCTCTTACCCGGAGAAGGCTGCCGACTACCCGTCGATTTGGGTGGACTTTGACGTAACCCGTCTTGAGCCTATCGGCATCGACACCATTCAATACGAAGTGGGTACGGGTGGCTTTCAGCCTTTTAAGACGTGGAAGTTCGAAGGAAGATGCACGTTCACCATCGTGGCCCTGACCTCGCTCGAGCGGGATGGCATCTATGACGAAATGGTCAAAATCATTGGATTCGGCAGCCTAAACTCTAAGCGGGCTACTTTTCGTAATACAATTGACACAAACGAATACATCGGTGCCAAATTCAACTGGGACAAGATCCAAACCACGGGAATGTCTGCATCTATGGGAACGCCATGGGGAACTCAAGAAATCCTTTACGAAGTCACGATTGGCATGGAGTCCATTGGTGAGTTCACTAGCGATCTCGAGAACGGCGAATTGCTGCCGCTGTCTGCGGTGGACATCTACCCCAAGGTCAGTTCGTGAACGCCTCGCCCTGTCGAGTGCCGTTTGAGGCCGATAAAGAAGTGAAGGCTTGTAAGTCTAAGGAGCGCCAGTCGTGACGATGTTGCCAAATTTCAGTCAGTACCAGACGCCCGGTGTCTATTGGTCCCAGTCGACGACCCCTACGACCACCGCTAGTCCCGGTGTACCGAACGGTGTGTGCATTGTTGGACCGGGCCTTGGCTACCGCACTGATTCTCAAGCGATCGTCATCACGGGGACGCTAGCCACCCCTCAGGTCATCACGAACTCGGCGGGGCAGGCTGTCCAAGGAATCTTTTCCAACTCGGTCACCATCCCCAATCCCGCTGGTGGCTTCTTTCGATCTGGCACGGATTATGTGATCGCCAACAACTACAGCAGCAATGGCAACAACGCTGCTACGGTTATCACGACCATCTACATCCCTTCGGGTAGTGCGATGAACTCGAATACTCAGTATTCGGTCAACTACTCCTACGCCGACACGTCATATTTCACCCCCACTCAGGTAACCGACGGTGCTACCGCAGCGGCCCTGTACGGCGCAGCATTCAACGGCAACTCGATCCAGTCCCCTTTGACCTTGGCCGCTACCATCGCCATCAACAACGGTGCTCGTGACGTATGGCTCATGCCGGTTGCATGGTCGGGTTACACCTACACGGCAGCAAGCGTGCCGGTGCCGAATGGCCTCGTGACGGAGGCTGCTTTGAATGCCGCCTACACCGCCATCTCCGCCAACACGGACATCGCTACCGTCGTACCGTTGCCGGTTGGTATCACCACCGAGGGCACTATCGAGGCCGTCGCTAAGGACTTCTCGACCTATCTGACCAATCAAGTTGGCGTAAACGGCATCTTCCAGTTTGGCCTTTTCGGTTGGGAGGCCGGTGCGGGCATCGGTACGACCACCTCCGGTTCGTCACCGACTGATATCACGAATTACAATGGCGTGGCCAACTCCCGCATGTCTGTGGTGTTCCCGAACGATCTTACCTACGGTGCCTTGGGCGCTGGGGTGAACATTACGGTCGGTGGCTACTACTTGGCCGCTGCGTTGGCCGGAATCCTGTCCTCGAACCCAATCCAGCAAGGTCTGACCAAGCAAGTGATCGCTGGGGGCACGTTCGCTGGTATCGACGCTACGACCGCCGCAGCCATGACCACGGCCAACAAGGTCGCATGGAGCGCAGGTGGCGTGCTCGTCGTCGAAACGAATCGACAAGGCAACCTGCAAGTGCGCCATGGCGTCACCTCCGTCCCGGCCCTTAGCGCAGGCGCATCGGTCTATACCCGTGAGATCAGCCTCGTGCGTGCACAGGATGACATGATCGATACGATCGTTCAGACGCTGAACAACAGCGGCCTTATCGGTTCGCCCATCTCGTCCAACACGGCAACGGTCATCTCTGGTTCGGTAAACGCTGTTCTTGCCAGCCTTGAACTGTCGGGCGCTATTGAATCTTTCTCGGGCATCACCGTAACTGAGTCTTCCGTGAATCCGACGGTGATGAACGTATCGTTCAACTACGTCCCGTCGTACCCGCTGAACTACATCACGGTGACCTTTGGCATCGACACTAGTACCGGAACCCTTACCAGCGCCAACAACGCCACTGGTAACACCCCCGCATAGGAGCAGTTATGGCATACCGCACTCAATCTCGTGTCGCAGGTTCTAACTTTACGACGCTGGCTTTCAACGGCCAGCAACTCGCTTGGCTTGAAGCCGTGACGGACAGTGGGCAGACCCTTATGGGAACTGGCGGTTCCTACGATGTCATTACGCCGCTGGGCAACTACCACGCCAAGGAAATCGTGACGAGTCGGATCCTTAACCCCGGCACCTTGCAGTTTACTCTTCGTGAACTTTGGAACCAGCCTGCATGGCAAGAACTGGCACTTTTGGCGGGCACCAACGACATCGCCGAAATCGTCACCGCAGTAGCGACGTCGCCCACTCCGATCTACGCCCAAATGATCATCAAGTCTGCTGGGTCAACGACGTGGCGTGGTTGGACTTACAACAACTTGACGATTACTGGTGTAGACCAGTCGGAAGTCATTGCGCTGGCGTCCATGACGATTACGAGGCAACTCACCGCCATGTATACGCACCGCACCCCGCTGGTGACCACTGGCAACACGCCGCTTTACTAAAACCTAACGCCTCTGCCAAAGACCCAATCCCGGTTTAGGCAAAGGGGTCTAACCGAGGAGAGAGCATGACTGAGGACCGAAACGAAGACGAACTGTTCGAGCCGCCTACTGTACCGACAGTAAACGAAGAAGTCAAGTCCGAGCCGAATTACTTCCTTTCTCCCGAAGAAGTATTTGCCGCTACTGGCATTTCGCCAGAGGATTTGGAAGACGAGCCGGAAGACGAAGAGCTTCCCAAGTTTGACGAAAAGCACAAGCGGTCGTTTGAGGGACTTCTTTATCTTGGTCGGGCGTCAAAGACCTTCCGTTGGCTGGGTCACGAGTTCATCATCAAGACCATGAACATCGACGAAATCCTCGAGATTGGTCAACTTCACCAACCCTACGCTGGCACGGTCGCTGACATCAAGGCATGGCAGGCACTTACTATTGCCGCCTGCGTCGTTAGCGTAGATGGTCAGCCCATCTCTTTGCCCATTAGTGATGACCAGACGGCTATCGAGACCAAGTTCAGGTACGTCTCGAAACACTGGTATCCTTGGATTCTAGACAAGATTTACGAGCAATACCTAGTGCTCGACGCACAAGTGGCGGAGGTTCTGGGCGAAATGGGAAAAGCGTAGGGGTCGCTGGTATCGACCCATGGTTGGAAAGCCAGATTCGTCAGGCTGACCGTCAGGGGATCTTCAACCAACGATCCCTCAACCCGGTTCAGAACTTCTCATTGCAAGTGCTTATGGCACTAGAGAAGCGAGATCGTCTCGTAGAAGAATCGAAGGCATTCAAGCGGGCCATTTTGACCCACTCGCCAGAATTTGCGGAAGACTTGTTCCCAGAACTATTCCCGACTGAGGACATCGAGGACATCGAGGACATCGATTTGGACCAACTTGGGTCGGTCGAATTCGTATCCGACGTGCACACTCTAACCCCAGACATGGTGCAAAACATCATGAAGCAGTTCGACTAGCGAGGCTTTTATGGCGACATCATTTTCGTATCCCAGCGGAAATACATCGTCCTTTGGTCAATTGGTGAATCCTCTAACGGTAACCGCTGGGGGAGTCCGGGCCGGAATCGATACCGGCAATGGTCCAGTCACCATTAGCCACTCAATGCCGTCTGCTTTTGGAGATGGCAACGAGATGTTGGCTGGGTCACTCCACGGCATCGTTAGCGAAAACACTGCCGTCATGCAGGCTACTCAAGATGTCCTGCGAGACCTCAAAGACAGCGTGAAGCGGATGACCGACATGCTTGGCAACTCCGCCATCGAACAGATGGCTGGGGGAAACTCCCCTTATGGAAAGGGGATGCCGGTCTACATCACCAACCTCGGCGATCTTCGAGTGCCGGGTGGCCACACTCCCGCCAATTCTGCTATTCCCTATGCGGGTGATGATCAATCTCCGGGCTCGCGTCTTGCTAGGGGCGATATGAACGCCTATCCCCGTCAACGCACTTCTCGGTCAGATGTTGATCGCCAGCGAGCAGAGAACCGTCGCAGGCAGGAAATGGAAGACGCTGCTCGACAGCAAGATGCTGCTCGGAACATCTCCATTAGTAGGGGACGGGCCATCGGTCAGTCGGTTGGCGGAAGAGGTGGCATCTCCCTCAAGGGTCTTGCCTCTCACGTCCAAAACCGCATGGGTCCTATCGGCGAAGACGCTTCGCAAAGTCAGTCTGCGTTCGGATCCATGATCGGAGCACTTTCGGGCAATCAAAGCCTGACGTCGGCGGCGCATCAAGGTATTAGCGCATGGCGAAACTATGCGCCACCGTCAACGATAGCGCCTATGCCGTCTGCCCCCGGCCCAATGCCGGGATATGGAGCAGGCGCTCCCATGAGTGGGGGTTACTCGGACGTGCTCGATATGGCCGGGGCGTCTCCCGGCGAAATGCTTGCCGCAGGTGGCAGCATGTCTGGCGCTGGCGGAGGAGCCATGAGTATCGGTGGGGCTGGGGATGCAGCAGCAGCCGCTGGGGGAGCCGAAGCCCTCGCTGGCACCTCCATGCTCGATGCCATCCCCGGCGTCGGAGAGGTAGTCATGGGCGCCACTGCGGCGTTTGAACTGTTCAAGGGTATCGGAGGGGCCATTGCTGCTATGCGTGCCCAAGGAGCCCAATACCAAAACATCTACGGTGGCACGGAACTGGGTGGCCTTGGCCAACAGGGACTTCAGCAAGCGTTTGCCCTTTCTCAAACAGGAACTCTATCAAGTTCGGCTGCCGATAAACTTTTTGCCGGAGTCTCGGCGACCGGGATGCAGGGCGGTCAGCGACAGAACGCCCTAAACTTTGCCGTGGGCAACTACACCAACCTTGGCATGAGTCCGCAAGACAGTCTTGCTTACATTCAGCAGGCCGCTAAGGATACTTCGATCAATCTCCAGACGGTGGCCAACTCTCTCACGACAGTCACGCAGGCAGCCGCAGCAGCGGGCGTCAACGCTGACGTCGCCCGCCAATCGTTTCAGGCTATGTATACCTCGGCGCTGTCTTTCACGGGTGGCAACACAGCAGCCATTACCGCCGCAGGTGCCACAAACTACTTTACGGCGCAAGGTCGTGGAATGGTTGGGGCTACGCTTGACGTATCTTCGATGGCTGCTCAATCACGAGCGGCTGCACTAATGGGGTACTCGTCGATTGGGGCTTATGAGGCTGCCGCTGCAAAGAACCCGTTGCTAGCCTCGCAAGCAAGTGCAGCAATCGCAGCGCAAGTCGCTCAAGGAAACCCAGCAGCCGCTGCAATCATGGCCGCTCATGGAACCGCTGGGCAGGGCGCCAACGGTGAATATGGCGCCATTCACCCCAACAGCGCACTCGGAACATCTTTGCTCAACGCTACGCCCGGTGGAACAACTCAAATGCTTCAGCAACTAAAGACTGCTGGAATCAATCTTCCGGCTAACGCAGATGCGGCGGTGATTATTGGAGCCTACGCCAACTTGGAAAGTGGCGGAGGTAGTATTGTTAAGGCGGCAACGCAAGCCCAAATGAAGGCTGCTCAGGCCAACTCTCGTGCAACAGCCGGTGACCAAAACGCATGGTTCACGTCACACGGCGGAAGCCTTACCCACATCGGGGCAAGGACTCCAACTGGGGGCAGGGCCGGGGGTAGTTACATTCCCGCTCATGACGTTGCAGATACATCCAGCCCGCTGGGTCATCTTTTGGAGATGGATCGCCAGCGTCAGTTGAAGTACGGCCAAACGCAGCATCTTGATGTTGGCGGTCATTCGTACACGATCCAGCAGTTGGAGCAGCACAAGGCAGCCCTTCGAGAGGCCGAGGCGGGCCACTTTGGCTGGAACAAGCCCGGACCCGAAGCCTCGAATCACCACAAGGGGCAAACCAAGAACGGAAAGAAGGACGTCACCCTCCAGATCCTGATGCAGCCCGCTCTCCAGAACTTCCTGTCGGTGGCGGCTAGCCAAACCTCGTCCGACGTTTCATTGCAAGTCCCCGTAGGCAACTCTATGATTCCACCGGGAATGTAACGTGTACGGATCCCTTGGCGGAGTGCCTTTCAAAATTGATCCCCAGTCGGTCTCATGGTCCTACCAACCCAAGGTCCGTGAGGACGACACGCTGGGTGGGAAGGTCGTCCAAGTTTACGGATCGGTGTTGACCAACCTCACGCTGTCTGGCTGGTTTGGTGAATCTGGGGCACTGGACGATGGGGTCGTCTATGACACCAACTGGAAAGCCCAGCAGGCATTTCTTGATCAGGTCGATGCGTGGACGCAATCTCAGATTGGAAGTCTTTCCCCTTCAGGCGGGGTCGGAGTCCAAAACGGCAATCCCATTCGGTTGGTTTGGTCAAACGCCGATGACCTAAAATATGATGACGCTGCCAATGACAACGCTCTGACGTTTGACCTTATGGTCTACATCACCAAATACTCAACGCCGGGGTCTACGAAGTCTATTCGACTTTCGCCCGACCTTTTTAGTCCAACATGGTCGCTGTCGCTATTCATCTACCAAGACAACTCACCGCTGAACATCATTTCGTCGGGTAACATGGTGGATCAGATCAATCGTGTCGCAGCGATGTTCGGATGGTTCCCGAACCAGTTCACTGGCGTCGTCACGCCCGGTCAATATCCAAGTCAAGTCCAAACGCAATGAGGTGCGCTAATGGCTAGTGTAAACGCATGGGGCTCAGATGTCCAGCCCTCAATGCCAATCCCTCTAACTCGTCCGGCCCTTGTTGATCTGGGCGGATCGGGATTTTGCTTCACGGTAGCAGGGATCGCCCATTACGTCACCGAGGCTGATCTCGAATACTACGCCCAGCCCACCTACTCACCTCCTTTGGCCAATGGCTAATCCTCCCCAGACGTTGGCCCAAGAGGTCGCTCAGGGTGCGGGAATCTTCGTTGCTCCGGGGTTCTCCAATTCGGACTTTCCCACCGGAGTCGCTGGGTTTACCGTGTATTCAGTTGAGCACGGCATCGACATCTCCTCTGACATTTCTCAGTCCGTCAATCTCCGCAGCATCTATATGCGAAAGCGCAAGATGGACGGATTCAACATCCTCATCAAACTCAAGTCGTTCAGCGAATACAAGATCGCTAGCAAGTTCTTTCAGAACTACAACGACTTTTTGACCAACCCAAATCAAGGTGGCACGCTTCAGCCAATGGTGGTCATCGTCCCCTCGAGAGATTTTATGATGCTGGGTGTCCCAACGGGCAACTATCCGATGGGGAAGGGTATTGGTGACTACACGTTCACAATGAGTCTGGAGTTCACGGGCACTATCAACCCTACTTCCCCGACGGAATACACGTCCTACTATCAAGTCGATGCCGATCCCCAGTCGCAGTATTACTACCCCCTCGGCAACCAGCCCGGATCGGCCACGAACAACATCGAGACGTTGATCTACGACAACCCGTCCACCAATAAGTCATCAAACGCTCCGACGACTCCCATGACCCCCATTCAGAACTTTGTAAATCAAAACCTTACGTTTCTCAACCCCCCAACCAAGAAGCGGTAATGGCACTTCAAACAAACTCCCTCGTCTACTCGCCCGCTGTGCGTATTTCGGTAGCCTGCCGCTCCCTGAAGGGCGAGATCGTCGATCTTTCTGATGACCTTACGTCGGGGTCGCTTACTCTCAACGAGGGGGCGCCTCATCAACTCAGTTTCTCGCTGGCCAATCAAAACGGCAAATACTCCAGCATCTTTACTCCAAATGATCGTGTGACCGTACAGATGAAGCGGCTTCAATGGGTCACGGTCTTTTCGGGGTACCTCACGAACGTCCCGTATTTCAGCCTTTATCCACAGGCGGTGAGCCTTACGGCCCAGTGCACGCTAAAGAAACTTCTGTATCAGCAATGGGACCCGTCCTACATGAACAACCTCAATTGGATGCAGGACCTTATTCAAGGTGCGTATGTCAAAAACAACAACTCGATTCCAACTGACGCTGGAATGGGTGCCGTACTAAATGGCGTCGTCACGCAGGTCGGTGGATGGGCTCAAGATCGAGTGCACATCGGTGGCATCCCGCCTCTGTGGTTCCAAAACCTTCAGCCGGTGTTCCAATCCGTGCAAAACGAAATCAGTAGCCTCAACGCCCAGCAAGCAGCGGCAGCGGCAACCTCTTCGTTCTACACATCGGGGTCGGGCACGACGGGTGGGTCGGCCACCTCAACGACCTCTGGAGCAAATGGTCAAGGCGATAGCGGGCCAACGTGGAATGGCAACTCCCCTCCCGCTGACGGAGGAGCCAATCTCCCCGCATCGACGGGGCAGGCTACCAACTATACCTTGAGTGGAAGCGGGATCGTCACCCTTAGCGAGGGCATCCCCCTTGATGTCGACCCCTATTGGTCGGCAGTGCCATGGCCCTACTATGGCCTCGACGGGAACACCGGCAGTGGAGCATCGGAGACTTCGGCCATCAACTACCTCAAGGGTCCTACTGGCAAAGGCCTTCCGCTACTCGTCACCAATCAAGACAACAACAAGCAGGTCGTGGTTCGTGCTGCCGACTTCGAACTTGCTCGTTATGTAGGCTATCCAAAACGCCTGATCGACCTCTCTCCGACGGCGTTCTCGGACATTTCGGGATCGGGTACTACTAGCGAGGGCGTTTTGAACGTCCAAGTGCAGTTCTGCAGCGACCCGAATCAGGCTGTCGGCGCAGTCACGACTCCGGTCAAAGTCTCCCCGAATCACATCACAACCCCAGTCTCGGGTCCGGCAAATCAAACGTCACCCCAAGGAGTCTCTGGTCCCAACGCTCGCACGGCTGCTCATGCGGGAAGTGCTCGGGGAAGTTCTGCTGCCGCAGCGCAATCCGCCGTAGACGTCGTGGCACAGGCTACGGGAGGCGCAGCAGCAGCCACAGTGGCGTTGCAACAGGTGGGCGTGCCCTATGCGTGGGGTGGAAGAACTCCTGCCGGATTTGACTGTTCGGGGCTGGTTTACTATGCTTGGCAAAGTCAAGGGGTTGATATCTCTCCACCGTCAGATTCGCAGTACGCCAACCCCCAAGTAACTCTCGTCGACATTTCTCAAATTGAACCGGGCGACCTTCTTTTTGTTGGCGGAACAGACCCCGGCCATGCTAATCCTAGTCACGTCGCCATGTACGTCGGAAATAATCAGGTAGTCGAGGCATCCCATACGGGAAGCAATGTTGGGGTTAGTCCGCTCAAAGACCCCGGAAACAATGCGGGTTTGAATTGGTGGGGCCTGAATCCACCAGCAAGCAAAGTGCCCGGTGCGTATTTCATGGGTGTCGGGCGTGTCACTCCCACCGCCCTTGCTTCGGCAGCATCTACAAAGACCGGAGGGCCGGTTAGCGGAGATGCGAGCAACCTCACCGCCACGGGTCTTGCCGCTAACGGTTCAATGATTTACGGAAACGGCTCGTGGAACCCCGGTGCTGCTCAGGCCGATACAAACGCCTACATCTATGCCGGTCTGCGCCTCCTAATGAACCCCTCGGATACGGGCGTACTGACGATCATTAATCAAATCACTCAAGCAAGCCAGCGCACCTTTAGTTCTGCCCCCAACGGAGACTTCATTGCGTGGTTCCCAGACTACTTTGGGCAATACGGCTATGCAGGCGTCTGGGAACTGAATCCCATCGAACTCATGAGTACCCAAATCAACTGGAACGACTCCGCCCTCAAAACTCACGAGTTCGTCACCGGATCGTCGGCCACCTATAACGCCAGCGTCAATCCTGCCGCTGGAGGCATGGCGCCTCAATATTTCAATGACCTTTCGTCATTGGGCATCGCCTCGATTGACGTACCGGGCTTGCTGCAAGCGGTCCTCAACGTGACGCCCTCCGATTCGGGGCTGTTCTCGGATCCAACCGCCATCTATGAGCAGTTCGGGCCACGCTCTGAATACCAAAGCATTAGTTATATCGCCGCAAACAGCCCCGTCGAGTTCTGGTTGGCCGTGCAAGCGTTTCGGCTGTCATGGGCGCAGCAGTTCAGTACCACCATCAATCTTACTTTTATGCCCGAACTTTGGCCGGGGATGATCCTGCGGATTAGTGAACTGGGCTTCCAAGCCTACATTCATTCAGTGACGCATAGTTGGAGGCTAGGATCAAATGGAGGATTCGAGACCACGGTAAACGTCATGGCGCCTAGTGCCACCGACGGATCGGGTCTTATCGGTCTAGGCAAGTCTGGGAGCGTCGGATGACAAATATGATGGGTCATCAAAACCGTGGTCCTTCGATCATGAGATTTGACATCATTAGCGTGGATGATGCCTACGCCTATGGTCGAGATCAGCATGGCAAACTTTCTAAGATCCCCCTGAAGATTCTTCCATCAAAGTCGCCTCTTCCAAAGGCCGGGGAGCAGTGGCTGGTCAATCGTGAATCGGGCATTTGGACGTTCTCTCACATCCTCAATGCTCCAGCGCCCCCTACGATCACGGGTGCTCGCTCTGACACGACAGCACTAACGAACCTACTTCAAAGTCTTGGCCCATCGGGCATCGGGCTGATCATTGACGACACCATTGAGGGTTCGGGTGGCGGGGGAGGCGCTACTGGTCCTACAGGGCCTACAGGACCGTCTGGTGCTACAGGAGCAACTGGTCCTACCGGCGTTACAGGGGCGACTGGCGCTACAGGGCCTAGTGGAATCAGTGGAGTGCCGGGTGCCATTGGGGCTACCGGAAGCACGGGCGCTACGGGTGCTACAGGTCCAACCGGGCCGACAGGACCCGCAGGACCGACAGGTCCAACTGGACTGACTGGTCCAACCGGCTTGACCGGTCCTACAGGGCTAACTGGGCCTACCGGTGCAACTGGCGCACAAGGAATCCAAGGAGTTGCTGGACCAACTGGTGCTACTGGCGCAGCCGGGTCTGCTGGGGCGACAGGTGCTACTGGACCCACAGGAGTAACTGGACCAATTGGAGCGACAGGAACCACTGGGGCAACTGGACCCGCTGGGGTCACGGGGGTTGGAACAACCGGCGCTACAGGAGCCACTGGGCCGACTGGTATCGGGATTACCGGGGCTACGGGTCCCGTGGGATCCACAGGTGCTACGGGTGCAGGTGGAGCACTCGGCTATTACGGTTCATTCTTTGATGTGACCAATCAGACGGTCGCATCTACCACGACTGTTGGCATCGTCAACATTGGAACGACAGCGGAAGCCAATGGAGTTTCCATCGTTTCGGGAAACCAGATTACGTTTGCTAATGCTGGTACCTACAACCTTCAATACTCTATCCAATTCAATAACTCGGACTCTAATTCAGAAAACGTAGACGTTTGGTTGCGGAAGAATGGTTCGGATTTTGCCGATTCTAATTCGGTCTATAACATTCCGGGAACATCACACGGCGGTTCGGGGGCGCTTATCGCCGCAATCAACTATGTCCTAACGGTCAATGCTGGCGATTATTTGCAACTTGCTTGGGCTGTTTCATCGACGACCATTTCAATTGCTACGAGCGCAGCGCAGACCGGGCCTACCGTTCCCATTACACCCGGCGTCATTGTGACGGCACAGGAGGTAATGCACACCCAGTTGGGTCCATCAGGTGCCACGGGGGCAACTGGCCCCGCTGGTGTAACGTCTGCAACGGCACCAATCGTTCTTACTGGCTCTACCTTGTCGATGGTTGCAAACGCCTATGACGCTTATGGCGCTGCCTCAACCGCTCAGACCGCCGCTCAGACCTACGCCGACCGCTACGCCGGTTCCGCCGCTGGCACGGCCTCTCGACCGCTTGCCGCCACCGACGCCTCGGTCACGAACTCCCGCACGCCGACCGGCTCCGCAGGAGGCGACCTCACCGGGACCTACCCCAACCCCACGCTGGTCACCACCACCTACGCAGGCTCGTCTCCCGTTGGCTCGGCCACGGCAGTCCCCGTGGTCACCGTCAACACCAAGGGCCTCATCACCGCCACCTCCACCGCAGCGACCGTGGGCACCGTCACGGCTGGCGACACGTCGATCGTCATGGGTGGTACGGCCACCGCTCCCACCGTCGCCACCGGCACGCTCGACGTAATCGCCACGCAGCACCCGCCCGCAGCAGCCGTGGCAATGAACTCGCAGAAGATCACCGGCATTGCCAACGGCAGCGCAGCGCAAGACGCCGTGGCGATCAACCAACTGGACCCGTCACCCGCTAGGGCGGTT
>Ga0164296_1002639_pt1 | contig 17596 bp, 17 predicted proteins | sample GEODES057metaG_FD_113533 | JGI IMG/M metagenome (GOLD analysis project Ga0164296, IMG submission 113533) | Dystrophic lake water microbial communities from Trout Bog Lake, Wisconsin, USA - GEODES057 metaG | ecosystem: Environmental > Aquatic > Freshwater > Lake | place: USA: Trout Bog Lake... | reverse complement strand
TGGTCTTAGAGAGTCTGCCATGCTCACAGAGGATGAAAACATCCTTGAGATGAAGTTTGCGGTTCAGTACCGTTTGACTGATGCCAGGGCTTATCTTTTTGAGAGCAAAAATCCAACCGATGCTGTGATTCAAGCCGCCGAAACTGCTGCACGAGAGGTGGTTGGAAAAATGCGAATGGATGCCGCTTTGTCTGAAGACAGAGATCAAATTGCACCCCGCATTCGTGCAATCATGCAAAACATTTTGGATCAATATCATGTGGGCATTGAAGTGGTTGCCATCAATTTGGAGCAGGGCGGAGTCAGGCCTCCCGAGCAAGTCCAAGCCGCCTTTGATGATGTGCTCAAAGCGGGACAAGAAAGGGAGAGAGCCAAAAACGAGGCCGAGGCTTATGCAAATGACGTGGTGCCTAGGGCTGTGGGCGCCGCCTCTCGGCTCAAAGAGGAGGCCGATGGCTACAAGTCTCGCATCGTTGCTCAAGCCGAGGGTGACGCACAGCGCTTTCGCTCACTCTACTCTGAATATCAAAAAGCACCTCAAGTCACACGAGACCGCATGTACATCGATACCATGCAGCAAATTTATTCCAATGTTTCAAAGGTGCTGATCGATACCCATCAAGGGCAAAACCTCTTGTATTTGCCCCTGGACAAAATCATTCAACTCACCTCTCAAAACTCAGCTCCATCGGGAGTGGGTGGTTCTGGGGGGAGCAGCTTTGGGGGCTCATCTGGTGCCTCAGGTGGCAACACTGCCCAGGGGGGTGCAAATGGCTTGAATGGCTTTAATTCCGGCAACATGGGATCAGCGCCATTCAATGCGCAGCCCTCGCCAGGTTTGGGTGGATATGGTGGCGACGCTGGTGCGAGCACCAACCCGGGCTCTGTGGATTTGCGCGCTCGCGATGGGCGTGGTCGTGACCGTGACGGTCGTTAAGGCGAGAATGAAAAATATGCACAAGATTGGTTTCTACATCACCTCAACCCTGGTGGCCTTGGCCATCGTGAGCTCTACTATTTTTGTGGTTGACCAACGCCAATTTGGTGTGGTCTATGCCCTGGGTCAAATCAAGGACGTCATCACCCAGCCAGGCTTGAACTTCAAGCTCCCGCCACCCTTTCAAAACGTGACCTACATTGACAAGCGCTTGCTCACGCTGGACAACGCCGATACGGAGCCTATGCTGACTGCTGAGAAACAACGCATGGTGATCGATTGGTTTGTGCGCTGGAGGATCACAGATCCGTCCAACTTCATTCGTCATGTAGGCTTGGATGAACAAGCAGGAGCGATGCAATTGGCGCGTGTGGTGCGAAATGCGTTTCAGCAAGAAATCAACAAGCACACGGTGCAAGAGTTGCTCTCTGAAAAGCGAGAGACGGTGATGAAAGATGTGAAAGCGGAGGTCCTCAAAAAAGTTCAAGGTGACAAACCTTGGGGTATTGATGTGGTGGATGTGCGCATGACACGAGCAGATTATGTGGACACCATCACCGAGTCGGTGTATCGCCGAATGGAGGCAGAGAGAAAACGGGTGGCCAATGAGTTGCGCTCAACTGGTGCAGCCGAGGGCGAGAAAATCCGGGCTGATGCAGATCGCCAACGCGAGGTGACCATTGCCAACGCGTACCGAGACGCGCAAAAAATCAAGGGTGAGGGGGACGCTCAAGCGGCCAAAATTTATGCTGACGCCTTTGGTAAAGATCCTCAGTTTGCCGAGTTCTATCGCTCATTGGAAGCTTATAAATCCACCTTCAACAAGAAGTCAGATGTGATGGTGGTTGACCCATCCAGCGATTTTTTCAAAGCCATGCGTAGCTCTGGCTCCTCTGGCAAGCACTGAGGAATGTGGCTTTGAGTCTAAGGCGTTTGTTGCACTCGCTCACTGACTCTCAGTGGTCCACTTCCTCGCACAAGGTGCTTTTGTGATTCTTAATTGGGATACTTTTTTGGGCGCTCTGGCCTTGGTATTCATCATCGAGGGGGTGTTTCCCTTTTGTTGGCCCAAGCGTTGGAAGGCCTTGTTCCAAGAGGTGAGTCAACTCCAGGACGGACAGGTGCGCTTTTTTGGGCTCATGGCCATCGCTTTGGGTCTCATTTTGGGTTTGATTTTTTGGCATTGATGCCCTGCTTGCCCAGTCTCCAAAGGAGGAACCCAAGAGGCACATTGTTCGAATCAATGGTTTCAACGTCTTGAGGTGTTTTCATGATCAATGCAGATTTGAGCCAAGTTTTGAATCCCAAAAGAGTAGAGGAGCTTTTGCAACTCATTGACTCCCATATCCAAGATCAAAGGTATGCGGGTGCTCAAGTAGCAATGGCGCACAAAGGGCGAATCATTTTTGAGAAAAATTTTGGTTTTGCCCGACTCGCGGGGACTCAAGGTGAGTCAAGCGAGGTTGCCAACTCTCAGACCTTGTGGCTTTTGTACTCCAACACCAAAGTGATCATGGCCTGCACTTTGTGGAGAATGTTTGAGGCCGGTTTGATCAGCTTCAATGCCAAGGTGAGCCACTACCTGCCTGGATTTGCCAAACATGGAAAGGCTGACATTACGCTTTTTGAGTTGATCACCCACCAAGCGGGCTTTCCCAATGCAGAGGTCACTGAGCAAGGGTATGCAGACCCGAGTCAAATTCTTCGTCAGGTCAATGATTTTCGTCTCGAGTGGGCTCCTGGCTCTCAAGTGCATTACCACTCTTTGTCTGCACACTGGGTCTTGGCAATGGTTGTGGAAGCGGTCTTGGGAGTGGATTTCAAGCAAGCTGTTGTGCAATGGGTTCTAAAGCCCTTGGGGCTGGAGCATGAGCTCTTCATGGGTTTGGGTGCCGAGCACAAGTCTCGAATGGCCTTTCTTTATGAATGGACTCAAGAAGAACCTCAGGTTTTGACAGAACGCTTTGAGAGCCGCTCCTTGACTTGGCAAAGCTCTGGAGCGCCTGGAGGTGGTGCCTACGGTAGTGCCAGAGGAATGGCCATGCTCTACCAAATGATGGTCCTTGGAGGAGAGCTCAATGGTGTGCAGTTTTTATCTCCCAAGACGCTCGCCTATTGCTTGAGGGATTACACGGGAGAGCGCGTTGACACGATGTTGGGCTTGCCCATGCACCGTGCTTTGGGGCCGCACCTTCGAGGTCAAGGCATCAACACCCGGGGCTTGGGCACATTGGCCCATGCAGGCGTCTTTGGTCACGGCGGGGTGGGGTCCTCCTACGTTTGGGCAGATCCCTTGCGCGAATTCTCCTTTGCCTACATCACCAATACCCGTGCTCCCGAGCCATGGCACTCCCTTCGAATGGAGCGCATCAGCAATTTGGTGCATTTGGGCTTGTTGTAAGTGGCTGAAGTGGCTGTGGAGAATGTAAAATAAGAGGTTTGATGTTTCCCTGGATCCTGAGGTTTTTGGGTTAGAGGGTTTCATTTTTCTTTTTCTTTATTTCTAGGCACCCCCCTATTTATGTCCTCAGCATGGGTATTACCCGATCATTTGGCCGATGTGTTGCCCTCTGAGGCCAGGCACATCGAGGAGCTCAGGCGTTTGTTTCTGGATACGGCGCGCTCCTATGGGTATGAGTTGGTCATGCCTCCAATGCTTGAGCATTTGGAGTCGCTTCTAAGCGGAACGGGCTCCAGGCTTGATTTGCAAACCTTCAAATTGGTCGATCAACTCTCAGGTCGAACCCTGGGTCTGAGAGCCGACACGACTCCACAAGTGGCTCGAATTGATGCGCATTTGCTCAATCGAAGCGGTGTTTGCAGATTGTGTTACTGCGGACCCGTACTCCACACATTGCCTGAGAGACCCTATGCCACACGAGAGCCTCTTCAATTGGGAGCGGAGCTTTATGGTCACGCTGGAATTGAAGCGGACTTGGAAATTCTCGATCTGGCGCTCTCTGGTTTGAAAGCCGTGAACTGCCCAGGCGTTTTGGTCGATTTTGGGGACGCGAGGGTGGTGGGCATTTTGTTGTCCAAAGCGTCTTGTGGGTTGGAGTTCAACCAAGAGATGACACGTGCCTTGTCACAAAAAGACATCAAAGGTGTTACCCGCTTGCTCAAAGACTTTTCTGTCGAGTCAAGTCTTGCTCGTGCTTTCACGGATCTTGTGCATTTGTATGGGGATGCGCGTGTTTTGGATCAAGCAGAAAAAGTCTTTGCCGCTTGGCCTGAATTTAATCCCGTCTTGAATGAGCTTCGCGCATTGAGTGCTCACCTCAAAGAGCCCGTTGTTTTTGATTTGGCCGACGCCAGGGGTTACGGTTACTACAGTGGTGTTCGATTTGCCATCTACGTCCAAGGCTGTGGGGATGCGTTGGTCAGGGGTGGTCGATACGATGAGGTCGGTGCTATTTTTGGTCGAGCCAGAAGTGCAGTGGGTTTTAGTTTGGATTTGAAGGCCCTGGTCGAAGTGGTTCCCAAGCACCCTAGGAAAGCGGCCATCAAAGCCCCTTGGGCCGAGGATGAGGCCTTGAGGCATGCCATCACCCATTTGCGCTCGCAAGGGGAGACGGTGGTGTGCGTGCTACCCGGTCACAGTAGCGAGCTCGATGAGTTTGAGTGTGACCGGCAATTGAGTTTGATTGCTGGCACTTGGACTGTGACCCAGCTATGAGGCCAAAGAGGCTCTGAGCCTTCTTGGTGTTGTGTGAAACTGAGGCAAGATCAATTTGAGATTTTGCAGGCAATGAATGTGATTGGGCAGTTTAGATGAAAAGCATGAAAAAAACCCCTGGACGCAATGTGGTGGTCGTGGGCACTCAGTGGGGTGATGAGGGCAAGGGCAAATTGGTCGATTGGCTTACCGAATCGGCCGATGGTGTTGTGCGCTTTCAAGGTGGACACAATGCAGGGCACACTTTGGTCATCAATGGGGTCAAGACTGCTTTGCATTTGATCCCAAGTGGCATCATGCGTGAGGGTGTCAAGTGCTTCATTGGAAACGGAGTGGTGCTCTCGGTTACCAAATTGCTCGAAGAGATTGCAGGCCTCGAGGCCGCAGGGGTGAGTGTTCGTGATCGACTGCGCATCAGTGTCGCCTGCCCCTTGATATTGCCTTATCACACCGCTTTGGATGTGGCGCGGGAGAGTTACAAAGAAAAGTCAGGTGGCACCAAAATTGGTACCACGGGTCGTGGCATTGGACCGGCCTATGAGGACAAAGTGGCACGACGCGCGTTGAGGGTTCAAGATTTAAAGGATCCTGTTCGCTTTGCAGACAAGCTCAAAGAGAACTTGAAGTTGCACAATCACATCTTGACCACCGTCCTTGGTGCTCAAGCGGTGGACTTTGAAGCAGTGTTTCAAGAATGCATGACTTATGCAAGCAACATCTCTCCCATGGTGGCCGATGTCTCCAAAGAGCTCAACGATATGCACGCCAAAGGTGAGTGCTTGCTCTTTGAGGGCGCTCAGGGCACTTTGCTGGATGTGGACCACGGCACCTATCCTTATGTAACCTCTAGCAATTGTGTGGCCGGTAACGCTGCCGCTGGCTCAGGCGTAGGACCAGGTCTGTTGCACTACATCTTGGGCATCACCAAGGCCTATTGCACAAGGGTCGGCTCCGGTCCATTTCCAACCGAGTTGGATTGGGAGACCAAGGGCACTGCCGGTTATCACATGGCCAGCGTGGGTGCAGAAAAAGGCGTGACCACTGGTCGCTCTAGGAGATGCGGATGGTTTGATGCAGCTCTTCTCAAGCGATCTGCTCAAGTCAATGGCCTCTCTGGACTTTGCATCACCAAACTCGATGTGCTTGATGGACTCGATCACATCGAGTTGTGTACCCATTACTTGGTGGACGGCGAGGTGGTTGATTTGTTGCCTTTGGGAGCGGATGAGATCGCGAGGTGTGTGCCCGTCTATGAAACCATCAAAGGCTGGAGCAAGCCCACTGCTGGTGTCACAACTTGGGATGAATTGCCAGCAGAGGCACAACACTATTTGCAAAGGATTGAGCAAGTCACTGGGGTGCCCATTCACATGGTCTCGACCTCTCCAGATCGCCGAGATACGATGGTTCTAAAACAACCCTTCTTGGCCGACTGAGCCTTGCAAAGCAGCTTAGAGTTTTGATTTTTACACACTGATAATTTTTTTAAGGGCCAATGATATGTTGACTGAAGACGGAAAACACTTGTACGTTTCTTATGATGAGTACCACAACCTGATTGAAAAATTGGCTCTAAAAATTCATCATTCCGGCTGGCAGTTTGACAACATTTTGTGTTTGGCCAGAGGCGGCATGAGACCCGGGGACATTTTGTCAAGAATTTTCGACAAGCCACTGGCCATCATGAGTACGAGCTCCTACAGAGCTGAGTCGGGTACCGTACAGGGTCACTTGGACTTGGCGCGCTACATCACAACTCCCAAAGGTGAGATCGCGGGTCGTGTTTTGTTGGTGGACGATTTGGCCGACTCGGGTCACACCTTGAAGGCGGTTGTGGACATGCTCAAGCACAATTACGCACCCATCACCGAACTCAAAACCGCGGTCATTTGGACCAAAGGTTTGTCCAGTTTTGAGCCCGACTTCTGCACCGAGTATTTGCCCACGAATCCTTGGATTCATCAGCCCTTTGAGGGCTATGACAGCACTCGCCCTGAGCAGTTGATTGAGAAATGGACCGTTTGAGTTAAGGCCCAACTGGGGCCAGATCAAAATACGATGGACTTGGAGTGCCCCATGAATCCAGATCAAAAGGGTGAGAGCCTCTCTCATGGTGTGAGTTCGACTGAACTCATTCACCATGACTACAAAGCACCCATGGGCTTTGAGTCGCCCCAGACCCCAGTCTACAAAGCTTCAAGCGTCATCTTTCCCTCCGTTTCGCAGATGCAAACGCGCAATTGGGAAGACCGAAGTGCATACACCTACGGCCTGCATGGCACGCCCACGACCTTCACCCTAGAGTCCAAGTTGGCACTCTTGGAGGGTGGTGAACAATGTTTACTCTTACCCAGTGGGCTCGCCGCTTTGGCTGCGGTCAACGCGGCTTTGCTCTCGAGTGGCGATGAGGTGTTGGTGCCCGACAATGCTTACGGCCCCCTTTTGTCGATGTTGCTGGGTCAATTTAAAAAGTGGGGCATACAAAGTACGCGCTACAACCCACTTGATTCAGAGGACTTGAGCCACAAAATCAAGGACAACACATGTTTGGTTTGGCTTGAGGCTGCGGGCTCGGTGACGCTTGAGTTTCCAGATCTCTTGGGACTCATCAGGGTCTGTCAAGACCGCGGTGTTACCACTGCACTGGATAACACTTGGGGTGCTGGTTTGTCCTTTAAGCCTTTTGAGCTTTTGCACTCTTCGCATTCCCCAACAGGTATCACTGGAGTCGATATCTCGGTTCATGCGCTCACCAAGTACCCCAGTGGAGGGGCTGATTTGTTGATGGGCAGTGTGATCACGCGAGACAAAGTGCTGGCCAAGCGGCTCTCCAAGTACCATGAACAATTCGGACTCGGTGTGGGGGCCAATGATGTGGAGAGTGTTTTAAAGGGTTTGCAAAGTTTGGTGCTTCGCTATGATGCACAAGATCAGGCAGCACGCGCTTTGGCTCGTTTTCTACAGGGTGAGCCCTCGGTGGCTCAAGTGCTGCATCCGGCTTTGAGTGGCTCACCAGGTCATGAACATTGGCGTGAGGTCACTTGCACACCGCTTCGTCCAGAGGGTCGTGCGGCAGGGATATTCAGTGTGATTTTCAGGCCCTCTAATGATTTAGAGGCCATTTATGCGTTTTGTGAACGCTTAAAGCTCTTCAAGCTTGCCTACAGTTGGGGCGGACCCATGAGTTTGGTCATGCCCTATGATTTGGGGTCTATGCGCAAGGGCACAATGGCTCATTTGGAGCCAGGACATTTGGTGCGTTTTTGCATTGGATTGGAGAGCGTTGAGGACTTGCAAGCCGATCTCGCTCGAAGCATGTCAGGGCTCAGTGCCTAGCTCTGAGGGCCTTTTTGGGACAAGCCGATGAGGGTTTGACTCAACTGCTCAAAATCACTGATTTGATGCCCTTTGATTTCATGCAACAAAGCGGTGGGTAGTTGTTTGAAGTTTTTCTTCATTGAGCTGAAGTAAGTCGGATCATAGTGGTTGATCAAGAGTGACTCCACCACCTCAGGGATGAGGCCCTCATCAATCAAAGCGCACCAATTTTTCACCACCTCTTGCCCCCGGATGGGGATCAGGGCTTGAAGTTTCTTTTGAAAAAGAACTCGGTCTTCAACCAAATGCGGGTAGTCCTCTATCAAGAGAGACACTCTAGAGCTCAGGGGCAGATCCACGACATGGCAAGGACTCTCTCGCATCGCATCGATCAGGGCTTGGGGAACGCTTAGGTTGCCCACTTTTTTACTCTCTGATTCGATGAAGACCACGCGCGAGGGATCCATGCGATGGAATTGCTCCCAAATTAATGTGTCAAAGTGTTTTTGTGAGGGTTGGGCTTGATTGGGGGTGAATCCCAAGACGGAGCTCTTGTGTTGGGCCAAGCCCTCAAGGTCTAGCACTTGTGCGCCTTGTGCCTTGAGGGTATGGAGCAGGCGGGTCTTTCCCGAGCCTGTGGGGCCAGCGATTACTTCAAACTGAAAGGGGGCGATCAATCTCTCCAAGTCTTGCATCACCTGGTGGCGAAACGCCTTGTAGCCGCCTTCGAGCAAGTGAACTTTAAAGCCAATTTGTGACAGCACCAATGAGAGTGAGCCGCTGCGATTGCCTCCTCTCCAGCAGTAGATGAGGGGTTGCCAATTCTTGGGTTTATCCAAGACATGTCGTTCAATGTGTTTGGCAATGTTGGCTGCAACCAATGCAGCACCTTTTTTCTTGGCCTCAAACGCGCTGGTCTGTTTATACAAGGTGCCGACCAAAATTCGCTCTTCGTTGTTCAAAACAGGCCAATTCACCGCTCCTGGCCAATGGTCCAGAGCAAACTCACCCTCACTTCGCACATCGATGATGAGATCAAAGGGCGAGGGAGATTTTGCGCTCAAGTGATTCATTGGGGGTGAATCGTTTGTGTTCAAGGGCTCTGTCAATGGAACAGTCAAAGCCGATGACCAGCGTTGGGTGGCCTCTTGGGCAGGAATCAATTGAACGCTCAATGAGAACTCGCAGTCAGAATTTTTTCAAGGGTTGGCCACATGCCCTCCAAAATAAATGGGTGCGCTTTGGCCAAGGGGTGGAGCTGATCATCTTGAAACCAAGTGCGAAGATCACGCTCGTTGGGGGGTAATGTTTTCAAATGTTGCTCCAATCCAGAGAGCAAGAAAGGCACCAAGGTGCATTGCTGCTCTTTGGCCACCTTTGCGAAGACCGATTTGAAGTCTTCATTGTACTGGGGGCCGTAGTTGGGGGGCACTTGCATGCCAATCAAAACAACTCTAGAGCCCATGGCGCGGCAAAGGGATGCCATTTTTTCCAAGTTGCTTTTGGTCAGTTTAAGGCTCAAGCCTCTTAGTGCATCGTTGGCCCCCAGTTCAATCAAGACCACTTGTGGTTTATGGATCTCCAAGAGTTGAGGCAGACGAGATAGGCCACCTGCAGTGGTGTCTCCACTGATGCTTGCATTGACCACTTCAATGGAGGAGGCTAGTTGGCGAAGTTTTTCGCTCATCAATGCCACCCATCCAGTGCCTTTGGCCAGTCCATATTCGGCACTCAAGGAATCACCTAAAACCAACACCTTGCGCGGGGCTGTATTGATAGCGGCCCCCCCGAGCAAGAAGATTCGAGTAAAGTCGCGTCGTCTGAGTGCTGAAATCGTGCGCATCATTGTGTTTTTTCTATTTTGACTGCGTGGGATTGGCTCAAGGGACTTTGCCCATTGCTCCACAGTAACCTTTGTGAGGCTTTGGGACTCAAGACCCATGGGCCAAGAGCAACGTTTGGCCATTCATTTTAAGTCACACCTAGGATCTTACATTCATGTCTTCTCCCATTTTGCAAGTTGAACATCTGAGCAAAGTTGTCCACGATGTGGGGGGAGAGTTGCCCATTTTAAGTGACGTCTCTTTTTCTTTGAATGCGGGAGAGAGTTTGGCCATCGTTGGGAGTTCGGGTTCGGGTAAGAGCACATTGCTTGGTCTCATGGCGGGCCTTGATACGCCAAGCTCTGGGCGGGTGTTACTCATGGGGCAAGAGTTCAGTGCGTTGGGTGAGGACGCACGCGCCCAAAGCCGAGCGCGCTCAATGGGCTTTGTGTTTCAAAGTTTTCAGTTGCTGAGCCACTTGAGTGCCCTGGAGAATGTGCAACTTCCTTTGGAGCTCATGGGACACCCTGACCCCAAAGGGCAGGCGCAAGAGATGCTCAAACGGGTGGGATTGGAGACCAAGGTTAAACAACTGCCCAAAGTGCTCAGTGGCGGCGAGCAGCAACGTGTCGCTTTGGCCAGAGCCTTTGCCTGCGAGCCCAAGTTGCTTTTGGCCGATGAGCCCACGGGGAGTTTGGACCGGGCCTCGGGTGAGCTGATTTTGTCTCTCATGCTCTCGCTCCAAGTTGAACATGGTTCAACTTTGGTGCTGGTGACTCACGACATGGGTCTGGCCTCAAAGATGAATCAACGCATACACCTTGAGGGTGGGCGTGTGGTTTGAGGGCAAAGTGCTCTTGCCATGAATGAGGTGATGTTTGCGCCAAGGCGACTTTGATTTTTTAAGTCCAACCCTTCAAGAGTTGAAAGATAACCTGTCATACTATGGGTATGAGTTCAAATTCAGCAAAAGTTTTATTCGGTTTTCATGCAGTGGGGGTGCGTCTCAAAACGGCACCTTCGAGCATTCTTGAAATCTATTTTGAGTCTTCCAGGCGAGATGCTCGCATGAGAGGATTCATTGAAAAAGCCAAAGAGGCCAATGTTCGGTTGATTGAAGCCGATGGCCTCAGATTGGCCAAGCTCTGTGCGAGTGCGGGTCATCAAGGTGTTGTGGCGCGAGTTGAGCCCATCACATTGCAACAATCTTTGGACGACTTGTTGGACGATCTACCCCAGGACCAATCTCCACTCTTGTTGGTGCTCGATGGGGTGACCGATCCCCATAATTTAGGAGCTTGTTTGCGAGTGGCCGATGGTGCCGGTGCACACGCCATCATTGCACCCAAGGACCATTCTGTGGGAATCAACGCAACCGTGGCGAAAGTGGCCAGCGGAGCTGCAGAGACTGTGCCTTATTTCATGGTGACGAATTTGGCGAGAACTTTGAATGAGCTCAAAGAACGTAACATTTGGATCATGGGAACTGCAGAGGATGCCCCCAAGACCCTCTATGAGACTGATCTCACCGGTCCGCTTGCTTGGGTGCTTGGTGCAGAGGGTGCTGGAATGCGTCAGCTCACCAAGAAAACCTGTGATGAGTTGCTCAGCCTTCCAATGAACGGAGCAGTCGAGAGTTTGAATGTCTCGGTGGCAAGTGGAATCTGTTTGTATGAAACCCACCGTCAGCGGCGTTTCAAGTCTAGGGCTTAATGACCTCTCGCCTCAAGCTTGTAGCAGGCCCAAGGCGCCCAATGTGGCACCCAAACCCAGTAGCCACAAAAGATGAATTTTGGTGCGCCACACCACCCAAACACTTACCAAACTGAGCGCCCACAATGGCCAGTCGTGGGCCCATTCGTGGTTGTGATTGTTCAGCACATAACCGGTCGAGATCAATAGCCCAATCACGATGGGGGCCATGCCCGCTTTAAGCGCTTTGACAAATTTAAGATCTCGGTTGTGCCGGCTCCAGCGCGCAATAAAGAGCGTCAATACTCCTGAAGGTAAAAGCATTCCAAACATACAAAGCAAGGCACCCAATGCCCCATAGGCCCAAGCCATCCACCCGCCTTGAGTGCCACCACTTTGAGCCAATCCAACGTTCATGCCCATGGCTGCCACGAAGAGCACATTGGGTCCAGGAGCTGCTTGGGCCAAAGTGATCGAGTTGGCAAAGGTTGCATCATCGATCCAGTGTTCATCGGTCACCAAAAAGCGATGCATTTCAGGTGCTGCACTGATGGCGCCTCCAACGGCCAGCAATGAAACACCTAAAAAGTGGGTGAAGAGGGAAAACCAATCGATGAGGGTCAATGTCATGGGTTTAGGCTAGAGCGGGTTTGGGGAGCGATCAATGGGGTTTTTATCGTTCACTGGGGTTTGTCAGTGGGCGCAGGGGTGTCTTTGTTTTGAGCTTGATCAATGAGTCCCATTTGCCGCCACGCCCAAGCGGTTGAAATGCCTCCAACCACAAAGAGGACAGCGACCAAGGGAAGTTTGAGTATCGCCACCGAGGTCACAGTGACTGCGACCCAAAGAAATGCAAAACCGGTGCCGATGGGATTTTTTTTCAGAGCGGGGATGAGTTTGAGTCCAGTGGCCACCACCATCCCGGCTACCACCGCATTCATGCCCCTCAAAGCGTCTCTTGCAATGGGGTTGTCTGAGATGCTTCCAAAACAAAGGATCAAGCTCAGCACCAATATGCAAGGCACGCAGAGCAATCCTGCAACGGCAACGAAGGCACCCGAGAGACCAAAATGTCGCTCTCCAAACATGAGTCCAAGATTGATGACGTTGGGACCAGGTAGGACTTGTGCAATGGACCAATCTTCAACGAATTCCTCATAGGTGAGCCATTTTTTGTTTTCCACCAACTCGCGCTGGACCACTGTGAGCACCCCCCCAAAACCTTGCAGGGCCAAACGTGTGAAGGACCAAAAGAGATCCCATTTGGAGTCAGGAGAGGCGTTGTTGGTTTCGGTCATGAGTGGATCACGTTTCAGTCTCAAGGGATCGAGATAGGGGAGTTGGGTGTTCAAAACACACCCGAATCATGTCTGTAGTGTAACTTTTCTCCATCCGGTTAAGGTTTGGACTAGGGTTAAAGACCATGATGTGCTCATTTTTTTGTAAAGAGCACTACACTTGGGGGAATCCCTCATGAATGCTTTCACCGACGTCTCCTTTTTCCCCCGCGTAGCCAAGCCTTTGTCTTCTTACAAGAAGTACTGGGCCCACCGCTTTGGCACGGCCCCCTTCCTGCCCATGTCGCGTCAAGAGATGCAAGCCTTGGGTTGGGACAGTTGTGACGTCATCATTGTTACTGGTGACGCCTACGTCGATCACCCAAGCTTTGGAATGGCTGTGATTGGCCGCATGCTCGAGGCTCAAGGGTTTCGGGTCGGCATCATTGCGCAACCTGATTGGCAAAGTCCAGAGCCTTTTAAAGCACTAGGAGCTCCCAACTTGTTTTGGGGCGTGACAGCAGGCAACATGGATTCGATGATCAACCGTTACACGGCGGACCGAAAAATCCGAAGCGACGACGCCTACACCGCTGGAGACATCGGGGGCAAGAGACCCGATCGCGCGGCCATTGTTTACAGCCAACGTTGCAAAGAGGCCTATCCCCATGTTCCCATTGTCTTGGGAGGAATAGAGGGATCCCTCAGACGCATTGCACACTATGACTACTGGTCCGATAAGGTCAGGAAATCTATTGTCATGGATAGCAAATGCGATTTGCTTCTTTACGGCAACGCAGAGCGAGCCGTGGTGGAGGTGGCACACCGTTTGGCCAACAAAGAATCCATCAAAGAGATGACCAACATCCGAGGAACGGCATTTTTGGTTCGTCAAACGCCGCCTGGATGGAGCGAAATCGATTCCACAGACTTGGATCAACCCGGTCGAGTCGAGGCACATGTCAATCCTTACATGATGATGAGTGAACAAGCTCAGGCCCAAGGCGAGACCTGTGTGGTTGAGGACCAAGCCAAAGCCAAGGCCAAAGCACAAGAGCGCCTGGGGCAGGGCGCTCAGGTTCAAGCTCTCAAGTTCACGCCCAATCCTGGTGTTGGCATTGGTGAGGCGCAAATTGCGGCTCCCATCAAGCGTGAGAAATTGCGTCCTCCCCCCAGAGAGCTCACAGTGATTCGGCTCCCCAGTTTCGAGCGGGTGAGATCAGATCCGGTGCTTTACGCACACGCCAATCGAATTTTGCATTTGGAGACCAATCCTGGAAATGCCCGCGCCTTGGTTCAAGCGCACGGGGAGGGCACAACGGCCCGAGATGTTTGGGTCAACCCACCCCCAATTCCACTCACCACACAAGAGATGGACATGGTCTTTGACTTGCCTTATGCCAGAAGCCCACACCCGGTGTACGCAGACTCAGAGGGGCGCCACGATGGGGCCACGAAAATACCTGCATGGGAGATGATTCGTTTCTCCGTCAACATCATGCGGGGATGTTTTGGGGGGTGCACCTTTTGCTCCATCACAGAGCATGAGGGGAGAATCATTCAAAGCAGAAGTGAGGACTCGATCATCAAAGAGATTGAGGACATCAAGGCCAAAGTCAGTGGCTTCACGGGGGTCATCTCTGACTTGGGTGGTCCCACGGCGAACATGTACAGAATTGGTTGCAAAACTCCTGAGATTGAGGCTGCATGTCGCAAGCCCAGTTGTGTCTACCCAGGTATATGCTCAAACTTGAACACCGATCATGGCCCTTTGATCAAGTTGTACCGCAGAGCTCGCGCGCTCAAAGGAGTCAAAAAGATATTGATCGGCTCTGGTCTTCGATACGATTTGGCTGTGGAGTCTCCTGAGTACGTCAAGGAGCTCACCACCCATCATGTGGGTGGGTATTTGAAAATCGCCCCTGAGCACACGGAGACGGGGCCGCTGTCCAAGATGATGAAGCCAGGCATGGGTTCTTACGACCGTTTCAAGCAAATGTTTGATCGCTACAGTGCAGAGGCTGGCAAGAAACAGTTCTTGGTGCCTTACTTCATTGCTGCTCATCCGGGCACATCCGATGAAGACATGATGCACTTGGCCCAGTGGCTCAAAAAGAACGGTTTTCGCGCCGATCAGGTACAGACCTTTTATCCCTCTCCAATGGCCAGTGCCACCGCCATGTATCACACGGGTAAGAATCCGCTGAGGAAGGTCTCACGCGAGAGCGAACAAGTCGATATCGTCAAAGGGGACCGCAGGAGGAGACTGCACAAAGCTTTTTTGCGTTATCACGATCCCAACAATTGGCCTTTGCTCAGAGACGCTTTGAAAGCCATGGGAAGAGCTGATTTGATCGGAAACGGTAAACACCACCTGATTCCCACCTTTCAGCCAATCACAGACGGCAGCTACGTGAGTGCGCGAAGAAAAAATTCCTCTTCAGCTCAAGTGCCCAAGCAGGGAGGTGAAAAAGTGCAGAGTAAGCCAGCACCGTTGAAGTCTGCTGTGGCACGCGGGAAAATGTTGACCCAACACACTGGCCTGCCTCCTAGAGCGGGAGCGGGAGCGGGATCTTCGATCAAAAAGAAATCCAAATGAAAGACCCCGTAAAGGGGTCTAATTTGCAGCTTGAATCCTCCGTAAGCCTATGCTAATTGTGAGCTCATGCCATTGGAGCAAATGTTCACTGGTGCAACTCAGGGCTTGAACTCAATCCAAACTTCATAAGCAATGCTTCTGTCTCGAATCTCTGGGGAAGGGGTGGGGTAGATTGCTTTTTGCACAGCTTGCAAAGCAGCTCTGTCAATGATGCCCAGACCACTTGAGGTAACGATGCGTGGCTCGCTCATTGTCGTGCCCTTTAAATTGAATCCCACTCGAACTCGTCCATGCAGTCCCATCTCTATGGCGGCCATTGGGTAATAGAAGGCTGTTTGCACTGCTGCCTTCACGCGGGCGATGTATTCATCACTGGGGCCAATGAGCTTGGGCTCAGTGGGGGCTGGAGGAGGTGAGGAGGGGGCTTGGGTGAACGCGTTGGGTGTACTTGCAACGGGTGTTTCTGTTGGTGTCACCACAGCTGGTGTGGGTTGGGGAATGGGGGGCTGAATTTGAGGCTGAGCTTTAACAACTTTGGGCTCTACCTTGGGTGTAGGCGGTTTGGGTGGCTCAGGCTTGATGGCTTCGACAGGTTTGCTCTCGCTCAATAGTTCAATGGGTAAAGACTGATAGGGTTGAGTGACTTCGTGAAAGATGAGCCAAGCGAGCACGAGTCCAATCAAAGCCGCTTCCACTAAGGCTGCCATGCCAAGTGAGGACCACATGGAACGGCGCTCGTGAGCGAGGTTTGTGATTGGGAGAGCGCTTGTGGCTTGAAGGGGGGACATGTTTGTGAGAGAGAAAGTGGGGGGAAATGGACGCTTGTTTGTTGGCAGATCTGGACTTTAGACAAGCCAAGCTAGATCACAGCGCGGCTTCCTATTGATTTGATGTTTTGGCGGCCAAGCCAATTTGTAGAGCTCCTGCATGTTTGACAATGTCAATGGTGGACATCAACTGCTGCAAATTCACTTTTTCTCCTCCAGCAATCGTCACTGCCAATTCACTTGGATTTTTGCTCTTGACCATTGCTGTAAGTTCCTCTGCACTTCGCACTCCACCCTCAGCCCAAAGGGTTCCATCGTCATGAATTTCAATCATGAGTTTGGGGGGCGGTATCTTGACTGTGGTGCTGCTGGTGGGGAGTTTGCTCAATTGACCTGAAGTGGGAATCATCTTCAAGGTCATCATGGCAAAAAACACCAATAGAAAAAGCATGATGTCGATCATGGGGATGATTTCAATGCGTGCTTTTCTGGTTTCAAAGTATCTCATGGGGTTTGGGCTTTTGGGTTGATGATCTAAGAGTGCTCAGGCCTTTTGACTCAAGCAGCTCTGACAGCGTGAATGGTGGGCCCGTGGTATTGTTTGCGATTGAGCAGCATCACCTTGATCGTCTCCATTTGATGCACGATGGTGCGCACATGGGTGTTGAGCCAGTTGAAAAAGATCAGACCAATCATTGCGATCATGAGGCCGCAAGCCGTTGAGATGAGAGCTTCTGCAATGCCACCCGTGACTTGAGAGGCTGCATTTTGAATGTCATCTAAGACGGAGAATGCATTGAACATGCCGATGATGGTTCCAAATAGACCCAACAAAGGGGCCAAGGTGATAACGGTATCGAGCATCCAAAGTGAACGATCCAAGAGAGGCACTTCGTGCATGATGGCCTCTTCCAAATGCCCAGCCAGGGTTTCTCTGGGTAGATGATTTTCCTCGTCGGCAACGCTAAGAACGATTCGTGCATGGGGGAGATCGCTGTTTTTGCTCATGAGTGCTTGTGCTTCATTGCTCTTTAAGTGCCCATCTTTTCTCAGTAGGGTCATGAGCTCTTCGCCAGCGTGTTGCATGTTGAGCAAATGGCGTGTGCGATCAATGATGACGGTCAAAGCCACCAATAGTAGGAACGACATCAGGTACAAGGTGCCGCCAGAGTTGTTTGCGAGCTCAAAAAGTTTGGTTGAATTCATAGGTCTTTGAAGTGAGTGGGGCCAGCATTGCTGGCCCCGGGTCTATGTGAGAACTTCTATCGCCCTTGGATTAGAAGTCAGCTTTGCCAGAGAGCATGAAGCTTCTGGGAGCTTGCCATTGGTACTGCGTAGAAGCGCTGTTCAATGGGCCGGAGGCGGCGATCAGGTTTTGACGGTTGGTCAAGTTAAAGACACTGAACTGAAGTTTGTAGTTCTTGGCACCCAAAGCTGAGACATTGCTGAATTTGTAGCTGATGTTCAAGTCGGTGTTGTCAATGTAGGGCAAAGTGCCGCCAATTTT
>Ga0164296_1002638_pt1 | contig 17599 bp, 18 predicted proteins | sample GEODES057metaG_FD_113533 | JGI IMG/M metagenome (GOLD analysis project Ga0164296, IMG submission 113533) | Dystrophic lake water microbial communities from Trout Bog Lake, Wisconsin, USA - GEODES057 metaG | ecosystem: Environmental > Aquatic > Freshwater > Lake | place: USA: Trout Bog Lake... | reverse complement strand
CCTAGTAGACTGGGGGTACTCGCTTATTTCAAGCAAGATTAGCGAGTGCGCCCCGGTATCCCAATGGTAGAGGAAGAGGACTTAAAATCCTCCAAGTGTGGGTTCGACCCCCACTCGGGGCACCAATGAAAAGTGCTTAGAACGTGTATTTGTATGTAATTGTGCTTACTTTCAGCGTAATTATGACAAGCGGGTCTGACATTCACAAGGGGCCATTTAGCACCACCTAGTACCTAGCCTGACGGTCTTTCCTACACCAATCCCTACACCCGAGCTCAATTTCGAGCAGGGATATCCCTACACCCGCCTTTGTCAGTGCTCGAACCTAGTCTGGGCCCATGCCCAAGTTCAAGGACATCCGAAAGCAACTAGAAGAAGCAAAGAGAATTGCGACCGACCTAGATGCCATTGCCAAACTCGATGAGTCCTTAGTTCGGAGATCCCAAGAAAACCTATCTTCGGCGAAGAGAGCCGCCGTACTTGAGAAATTAGCTTCCCTTCCAATCGAAAACATGAAGGATGCAACTGACAGCTCACTAAGGGTTGAAACCCTTAGGAAATTTGGCCTAACAAGTGTCGCTTCGATTTATCACTCTTCAGTAGGGCAACTTGAAAAGATAAACGGGATTTCCGCAGAATCCGCTCGGGAGCTCAAATTCATAGCCGAACGAATGCATGATGCTGTTGCAGACTCCATTGCTTACGGCGTCAATTTAGATGAACTGTCAGTAGATGATCTGAATCTCTTAGAAAATGTTCAGGGACTAGAGGGGATTCGTAGCAAACTTCGGGGCAACCATTCAAAGCTTCGACCACTTGCAGACTCAATCTCCAGCGGACTTGCTCAGGCGAAGCCGTTATCTTCAAGATTTATTTGGATGCTTTCGGGTTCAACTAAGAGAGCAAAGGCTTTGGACGCAATCTCGAACATTGCGATGGTTTTAGGTGAACCTAACACAATGCTCCTCGCATCGCTTGCAAATGACGCACTTAACTATGCTGAAACCAAACGTCCAGATCCAGTAGTTGAAGACTTTAAGAAGAGGTCAAGCGATTATTACGCTGTTCTAGAAGATATTGGTGGTAGTAACCAGCAGTTAGATCAACGCCATTTTGATAAAGAATTGATTAAAAAGATTGAAGACTGTGAACTGGATCTAAGCCGTATCAAAGCCACGATGCGCAAATATCAAGTCTTTGGCACAAAGTTCGCACTAACCCAAAAGCGAGTAATTATCGGCGATGAAATGGGGCTTGGAAAAACCATGCAGGCAATGGGTGTGCTCACCGAACGAGAAGCCCAAGGCGCACAAAGATTTCTAGTTATCTGCCCGGCGTCGGTGCTTGTGAATTGGGAGAGAGAACTTCTTGACACCCTTCCAAGTGAAGTTTGGACGAACCCAAAATTAAAGTGGTTAGACCCTGCAGCGAAATCCGGATCTATATTGAGAGAAGTAGCGCTCGTCACGCTTCTGATAACGGTCTCGAATATTCATATCTTTAAATTAGGTGCGCCATTCTGGGGCTTGGTTGGCGGCGTAATCGTGCACCAGATAGTTGTTTTTAAAAAGCGCTAGTTGCATTTCGTGGCATGGGAGTTGAACCTCGGCTCAAATTGTGAATAAACTTTTCCCATGACAATTCATGGACTTGCTGGCGGTGCCGGTATCGGATTCGCACTCGGTCTAGGTATCGCCGCAATGAACTCACTTCCACACCGCCTCTTCGGCGGAGAGAACTACAAGAGTTGGTTCATTGAATGCAGCAATGACATCATCAACTTAACCGTTGTTGGTGCCATCATCGCTGTCATGAATTAATTTAAGCCAAAAAAACTATTGACATCTAAGTTAGAACCTCTAACCTTGCAATAGTTAAGGCTTGATTTAGGAGTTAATGTGGAAGTTCGGTTTTTGTACGTTGATACGTATCTGGGTCAGTTGCATATTGCGACTGCAGGTTATGGTGAACCAATAATTCTTCTTCACCAAACTCCACGCTCATGGGATGAGTTTCGGGAAGTAATTCCACTACTTGCTGAGAGATATCAAGTAATTGCAATGGATATGTACGGCTTTGGCCAGAGCGCGAAATTCCCTAAGCCTCATTCCATCGAGAAATATGCCGAAGGAGTTATCGCGCTGGCAGATGCGCTTGGCATTAAAGTATTTAATCTAATGGGCCACCACACAGGAGCTCTTGTTTCCTTCGAAGTCGCGGCTAAAAATCCAGAGCGTGTACGCAATCTGATTCTTTCAGCGCCACCATTTACCAATCTGGAATATCGAGAGAAACACAAAAATGGTGAGGGCGTCGATGATGCGGTCATAGCTGAAGACGGCTCTCATTTAACTTCAAATTGGGGAAAGCGCTATCCGTTCTATCCAAAAAATAGACCAGACATTTTAAATCGCTTCATTCGAGATTCGCTCTCCTTTGATCTTGATCCCACCGAAGGGCACTTGGCATGTTCTAGTTATGTCATTGAGGATGGCCTAGAGAAGATTATTTCTCGAGTATTACTCCTTGCTCCTTCAGACGATCCTTTCGCTTTTCCACAATCGGACAAGTTCCTTCTCGGTTTAAAGAACACAAAAGAGATATCTAAGGTGATTATCCAGGGCGGAATGATTCCGCTCATGGAAGTGAAGTTCGAAGAAGTTTCAAAGGTAGTTCTAGAATTCCTGCAGGAACAGAAATGAAAATACTTTGGCAGAGCTTTGTTGATGAAAATACCAATGCCGCTTATCTCCGCCGCTTAAGCGAATATCTCAATAAAACCGCCTCTGATGGCGTGCAAGTGGATGTCATCGGCTTGACACCACCAGCGCGTGATTTTGGCCGTTTACAAGAATTGCGGTGTGGTATCTCTGCGATTAAAAATGCGATTGAAGGCGAAAGAAAAGGTTACGACGCCTTCGTATTGGGGCATTTCCAAGATCCATTGCTCTACGAGTTACGTTCAAGTGTAGATATCCCAGTTATCGGGTTGGGAGAGTCCACGTTGCTCTGGGCTTCTCATCTAGGTAAACGGATAGCCCTCATATCACTCGATGACGCTTTTGAAGTTATTCATTTAGAGCAGGTTGCGAAATATGGCCTATCAGATAAATTGTTGGCGATTACTGCGCTCAATATGAAAGTTGAGGATTTTGCTGCGGCTTTCGATGGCGATGCGGATGCGTATCAGGCGATAGTAAAATCTTTCCGCGCAATTGCAGAGAAGCTAGTTGAACAAGGTGCCGATGCCGTCGTTCCAGCGGGTAATCTCTTTGGGCTATTAACTGCGAATGAGATTGATTTTAAAGTAGCACATGCGCCAGTAATCCCATGCACTCCGATAGCTCTTAGTTGGGCAGAGCAAGCAGTGAAGTTGCATAAGAACACTGGTCTTGCCCCGAGCAGGGGGCCAAGCTTCAAGAAAGCTGGTCAGCAGTCCATCGAAGATTTTCTTAACTTGATTAATGGAGTGAAGTGAAGGTTAAATCCATTGAAATAACTGGACCTGGAGTTTTAAGGGTTTCTCATCAAGAGATAGATTTTCAAGCAAGTCGAGTCTTGCATTTGGAGTGCTCTGCGATCTCACCGTTAGATCAGCAAATATCACAGGGATTTTTTCCGCTTGCCGATAAGTGGCCGTTAATTCCTGGTACTTCAGGAGTTGCAGTCGATTCGAGTGGTTCTCGATTCTTCGTCTTTGCAGAGGGAGCTGGCGGCGGCTTTCAACGCTCGGGAGTGCATCAAGAGACTTTTTCATTCCCCGACGATGTGTTATTCCCGATTCCTGAGGGAATTTCTTCCGAAACGATTGCGATTTCGATGATCTCTTTCTTATCTATATTTTCGATTTATGCACAACTAGAAAAGAGTTCTGCCCCAGCTAAAATTCTGGTTCTTGGAGCGAATGGGTCGATTGGTGAAGCTGCACTCGCCATCGCAGAGCATTTGGGGCTGCAATCAACTGGCGTAACCAGAGAGGGAGTTAAAGTTTTGGGTAGAGATACCTTGACCTACGACGATTTAACACCTAATTATGGAGGTTCTGGTTTCAATCTGATTATTGATCCTCTCGGTGGCTCCTTCACCAAAAAAGCAGCAGGATTCGTAGAACCTGGCTCTCGACATGTTGTGATCGGCTTGAGTGGTGGTATTTCTATTGAAATTGATGGTGGAGATCTGCTCGGCAAGGGTTATCACTTTGAAGGCTTCAATCTGTTGCGCGTCCCGTTGCCAGAAATTGCGCTCTATGTTCAAAAGACTTTTGATTACCTGAAAATTGGTAATTATCGCCCCAGTTATGCGCACAAGTTCACGCTTGATTCTGGCGTTGACGCGTATGCGGCAGCCCTCACATCAAAACAGAGAGTCTTGCTTACCCGTTAATTACTTACGTAGCGATTTCGTGATGTTATCCGCGGTTTTAAGAAGATCGGGAATAAATGCGTCGATATCCATTCCGCCAATCTCTGCTGATAGCGACACCGTTGCAACAATTTGATCTTTATGTTTCCAAATTGGCGCTGAAATAGCACGCCAGCCCATCAGTAGCTCCTCACTTTCAGTTGAATACCCAATGTGGCGGATTCGGTTAACTTCAGACTGCAACCCTGCCTTTGTAATAAATGTATTTGAGGTAAATGCTCTGGGTGAACGTTGGGTGATATGTTCCATGAGAGCAAGACGATCTTTCTCAAAGGCAAGAAACGCCTTTCCGCTCGCAGTGGTGTGCAAAGGGCGTTCTCCCCAGATTCGAGAGATGGATTGCTTAGTATTCGCGCTGACGATTCTGGCCAGGAACCGTGTAGTCGATCCTTGTCGGACTGCCAAGTGAACTCCGCAATTAGTCAGTGCGAATAAGTCATAAAGATGAGGCTCTGCGATTGTGCGGATGTTTTTGTACTCTTTTATCTCTCCACTTGCGCCCATAACGACCCGGCCAAGATCGTAGAGATTGTCCTGCCTGCTTAAAAGCTCGAAGCGAACTAATTCGTTACATAGGCGATGGACGGTGCTTCGAGGTACGCCAGTTCTATCAACAATTTGTTTGAGGTTGAGCCCCGAATCGGCATCATCGAAGGAGAGCAGGATCGAACTAATTTTGGATATAACAGTTGCGGCGCTTTCGTTGCCGAGTGAGTCTTCGTTGCGCGACATCTTGGGCACAAGCACTCCTTATTGACTAGGCAGGACATGGGGGTAGGGCCTTTCCTCAGTTTTGGGTGATTTCCCACCAGATGGGAAGTTCCCACTAGTTGGGAAACCTATAGAAAAGCATTGACTAGGTCAATAGCCAAGGTCTTTAGTTGCTCCAGGGTTGCATTACGCGGGTACAGCCCCGGTCTACTAGGTTCTCGCGATTAGGAGAGAATACGTGAAGAATAAATCTAAACTGATCACAGCCTTAGCCGGAGTGATGCTAGCGGCTTCATTGAGCCCGGTAGCTATTTCTTCAGCTAATGCAGCAACACCAACATTCCAATCGAACGAATCGACTTTACCGGTTGGATATTCAATGCCAACTAAGAGCCAAAAACTTCGTTTAGCTTACTTAAATCCAGTGGGTGGAAATGAATTCCTCGATACCATGGGAGCTGCCATGAAAAAGGCAACAACCGAGCTCGGTGGAACTCTTACTATTCTTGATGGAAAAGGCGATGTAAATACTCAGGTTAGCCAACTTGAGCAATTGACTGCTCAGAAGGTTGATGGAATCTTTGTATTCGCTCTTGATCCAAATTCGATGAAGCCTGCTCTTGCAAAAGCGCATGCTGCAGGGATTAAGTTGATTTCTATCGATGAAAACTTCGCAGGCAACGACATCGGTGTCTACGACAGCCAAATTATGCAACGTAGAGATGAAGCGGCCTATTTAGGTGCAAAGCAAATGGCAAGTTTGATTGGTGCAGGTTCTTCATTTGCAACAATAGACTTTGCAACCGCAGTTCCTTCAATCGTCTATTCCATCGTCCGTGGCAAGAAGTGGGCAACTGACTTTGGATTAAAGTTTGCAGGAAATGCATCGAATCCGTCTGATGACATTGCGGGTGGAACTACTGCAGGTACTCAGATCTTCTCTAATTTCCCAGATATCAAGGGAATCATTGCTTATAACGATCCATCTGCAATCGGTGCTGCTTCAGCAGCGAAGGCAGCGAATGTGACTGGTGTGACATTTGGTGGTCAAAATGGCGGATCAGATGCACGCGCTGGAATCACATCTGGCAATCTGAGCTACACCCTTCAGCTAGATGCGCCAAGCATCGGACAGTTTGCAGCTTGGGGTCTTTACAATGCCAAGCAAGGTAAGAAGATTGCAAAAACAGTCCGCGCTAAGGCACCTGTCTTGGTAACGTCTGCAAACATTGCAAAAGTACCTTCATGGGCTCAAGAACTAGCAGCAATGTAAGGTATAGAGAAATAGGACTATAGCAGCGCTAGATAAATTGGATTGGAAACGTAATGCTTATGAGTAATGAAAATTTATCTAGCGCTGCTATTTTTCAAGCAGTAGATGTAACAAAGAATTACGGAGGAGTGAAGGCTCTCCGAGGCGTTACTTTAGATATTCGACCAGGCGAAATCCTTGGCCTCTGCGGCGAAAATGGATCTGGTAAATCAACTTTCCTCAAGATTATTTCCGGACAGATACAACCCAGCTCCGGAGCCCTCTCGTTAGATGGTGAAGCAGTAATTTTTAAGAATCCTAATGATGCCCTGAAGAATGGAATTAGCGCGGTTACACAAGAGCGCACGCTGGCACCAGATTTAACTGTGGCTGAGAATATATATTTGAGTCACTTAAAACCAAAGTCGTTCTTTGGCATAAAATGGCGAGATACTCATAAGCAGAGTGAGGATATTCTCAAAAAGATTGGATGCGAACTAAATACTAATTCTCTGGTGAGGGATATTCTCCCAGGGCAAGCTCAAATGGTAGAGATTGCCAGGGCAATAATCGGGAAGACCCGAATTTTGATTTTAGATGAACCAACTAGCTCACTCACTTCGTACGAGGTAGATAAGCTTTTTGTAGCCCTCCGAAATTTAGCCGAAGAAGGCGTATCAATTATTTTTATCTCACATAGACTCGAAGAGATTTATGCAATCTGTGACAGATTGGCAGTTCTCCGAGATGGAAATCTAGTTTCAGCTGGAATGATTTCTGAGTATTCAGAGAAGAAGTTGATTCACGACATGATTGGTCGCGATCCAAGCACGCTTGCTAAGAATGAGAACATTCTTGGAGATGACGCATTACTACACGTCAAAAACTTCTCCCTCGTCAATAAGTTTGAGGATGTAAACATTTCGCTCAACAAAGGCGAAATTCTCGGCCTCATCGGACTAGTGGGGGCCGGGCATTCTGAGCTACTGGAATCTATTTTTGGCTTGCATAATCAACGCAAAGGTTCTCTACATATTGATGGCGTCGATGTTCGTGTGCGCAACCCGAGGGACGCGATGCGAAGTAAAATTGCCTTCGTACCAGCAGATCGAAAGAATCAAGGGTTAGTTCTAGGAATGTCCATTTTAGAGAATGCCATGATGGCTTCTATGTCAGCTAAACATCGATTGGCGAGGCCAAGGAGTAAGAAAACAGACCAACAAGTAAAGACCTACTCCAAAGACTTCAATATCGTCTGTTCGTCCATAGAGGCCCCCGTCTCAAGTCTCAGTGGTGGAAACCAACAGAAGGTACTTCTTACTAAATGGCTCTCTACCGATCCAAGCATTCTTCTGCTCGATGAGCCAACCCGCGGAGTCGATGTTGGAGCAAAGTCAGAGATATATAGAATTTTGCTGGATCAACGCGATCGTGGATTGAGCATCATTGTCAGCTCTTCTGAGATTCCGGAATTGCTCACTTTGTGCGATCGAATCGTAGTTATGTTTCGTGGCAAAGTTGTCGCGAATCTCAATCGTTCAATAGCCGACGAGTCACGAATAGTTCAATATGCCATGGGGCAACTAGATGAAGAGGTAGCGTAATGTTTGGGAACTTAGTTAAGCAAAGGTTCTTCGTGATTTTGGTCTTGTTAGTTGCGATGATTTTCTTCTTTACTTTTACGCAGGAACGCTTCCTTACTATCAATAATTTCACTGTAATTCTTACAAGCTCGTCGATCTTATGGGTCGCTTCTATGGGATTGACTTTTGTCATGATCGCAGGAGGTTTCGACTTGTCGGTAGGCAGCCTGCTCGCCTTATCCGGTATTGCACTTGGATACTTTTCAAATCAACTTAATCTCAATCTGGCCCTGGCAATATTTCTCACTATTGCCTTTGGAGCCATTGTTGGTGGCCTCGTCAATGGTTTCACAATTGGAAAATTAGGGCTTTCGTTTCTTGTGGTCACCTTAGGTTCATCAACGCTATTTATTGGTCTCACTCAGTTCTGGTCAGGAACAAAGACGAACGCAATTAAGAATGCGAATTTACAGAATTTAGCCTATGAAAAGTTATTCTTCATTCCTAATCAAGTTGTCGTAATGATTCTTGTTTATCTGATTCTGCTCTACGTGCAGAAGTACACCCTCTTCGGTCGTGACATTTATGCCATCGGAGGAAATGTTGAAGCCGCAAAGTTATCGGGTATTAACACTTCAAGAATTCTGGTTATGGTCTACGCCTTAGCTGCTGGATTTGCAGCCCTTGCTGGCGTAATCCAAGATGCCCGAATAGGTGCTGCTAGTCCGCAGGTGGGTCAGAATCTAATTTTTACTGCCACAGCAGCGGTGCTCTTGGGAGGAACAAGCTTCTCCGGTGGATTAGGTGGCGTAAGTGGCACTGTGGTGGGAGTTCTCTTTCTTGGCGTGCTGCAAAATGGCTTATCAGTAGCAGGAGTCGCGGATTATTGGCAGTCAATCGTGACTGGAATAATTCTTATTGGCGCAATTGCGCTGGATTTGCTCCAACAAAAGCGGAGAAGTTCATCTGCGCGAGGAACAAGTGAATGACAATGAGTGAATTGCAACGCCGGGCAGAGGGTTTAAAAGCATATGCCGATCAACTTGGGATGAGCGTCTCGGAAGTTGAAACGCATTTCCTTACTAATTATGGTTCAGCGTTTGCCGAATCGGCCTTCCTTGCTGCAGGCGGAGGAAATTGGCAGGAGAACGAATTGACCTTGCGAGAGCGAAGCCTGATTGTCATCTCAGTGCTTACGACTCTTGGAGGAGTTGATGATCGCCTGAAAGGCCACCTAAAGTGGGCGTTCAAACATGACCTAGACAAGAAAGATCTTGAGGCAACCTTCAGTTTAATTGCGAACTATGCAGGGTTTGCGAGGGCTTCGGTTGCTGTAGATATTCTTCATGAGCTCGATAAATGAGTTTTTCCACCCTACAAGACGGAACTCGAATTAGATATTCAGATCGAGGGACTGGTTCTAAAACTTTTGTATTAGTTCATGGCTGGAAACAGTCTCATCGGCTCTTCGATAAGGTCTCGTTCAACCTTTCGCAAAAAAACCGAGTTTTTTCATATGACCAGAGAGGTATGGGGGAGTCCGACAAACCGAACTGCACTTATGACTTCGACTTACTTGCAGCCGATTTATCTGAGTTGATTCAGAAATTCTCGTTAACTAATGTTTATTTAATTGGCTGGTCAATGGGATGTACGACCTCGCTCAGTTTTTTGCAGAGAGATGGCGCTGAAATTCAGGGTTTAGTTTTAATGAATGGTCCGTTAATTCTGGAAAAGAAGCCAGACTTTGATTTCGCTTTAACGACAGAAGTTCTCGATAAATACATTGGAGATTTAGCTATCGATTGGCCACGGTACGAGTCCGAATTTTATGCTGATTCATTATTGAGACAGAATGTTTATCTAACCGATTTACTGTATTCAGTTGGTCTGCAAACGCCGTTAGATGTGGCTGTGCGTCTGGTGACAAATCAACGAAAGATTGATCACCGCGAGACCGTCAAGTCTGTATCTGCCCCAATTTTAGCTATCTATAGCGCCCATGATCCTTACTGGCCAACTGAGCTGGGTGATTGGATCGCTAGCAACGCCGCAGAAGGTGAGTCTGTTGTATTACAGAACTCAGCGCATTGTGCCCCTCTCGAAGAACCAGAGGCTCTGTGCACAATTCTGCAAGAGTTCGCCGAGAGATGCGAAGCTCGCCATGGATGATAATTTCCTCTCTTGCAAGAATTTAATTGTTGAACTATCTCAAAAGAAAGTTTCGTCACGTGAAGTTGTCGAGATGTCGCTGGCAAGAATAGAGAGCAATAAATCGCTGAACGCCGTGGCTTACATTGATGAGGAGTTAGTTCTTCGCCAAGCGGACCAGGCTGATAACCGCCGAGCGCGAGGTGAAGATTTACCATTATTGGGCATTCCTCTCTCTATTAAGGACTCGATTTCAGTCAAAGATGCGCCTTGGCGGTCTGGTTCCTTCGCTCGCGCTGATGTAGTCGGCAAGGAAGATGCTTCAGCAGTTGCACGATTGAGAGATGCAGGTGCGATATTTCTCTGTAAATCAACCACTCCTGAATACACGTGGTCGGTAGAAACCGATAGTGCACTTCACGGCCCGACATTGAATCCATATGACATGGGTAGAACTTCAGGCGGTTCTAGTGGTGGCGAAGCTGTGCTACACGCCATCGGTGCAAGCCCAGCAGGTGTTGGTTCTGATGGATTGAATTCAATCCGAGTGCCAGCTCATTTTTGTGGAACTGCTGGATTTCGACCAACTACCGGAATCATTCCTGAAACTGGCGTGTGGCCGACTACTCGCGCAAGTGGACTTCTAGATATTTCCACTATAGGACCGATGGCAAAATCGGCAGATGATCTTGATCTGCTCTTTAGCATTATGCGGGGTCCAGATAATAAAGATCCATTTACGCATCCCATGGGAGTTTCGCCCACAAGTTTTAATGTGAAAGGTATGAAGATTGGATTCTTCGCATCTCACCCTTATGCGCCTGCTAGTTCAGAGATTCAAGGGGCGGTAAATAAAGCGGTTCAGACTTTGGCAAGTGCAGGAGCCCACGTCGATGAGATCACTCCGTGGCCGTTAGCCAGCACTATTGAGATTGCATTCGGTCTAATGGCACCTGATGGCGGTGAGCGCGTACGACATGATGTAAGTGCGGCCGCCGGTAAACATGCATCAAGTTTTGCAGCGCTAATGATTCAATTGAAGAGTCAGAATCTCACAGTGACCCAGTACCTCAAAGTTGTTGAAGAATTTGCGTTATTCCGCAGTCTGATACGTACAACCCTTCATGATTACGATGCGGTAATTATGCCTGTTGCATCTGGCACCGCACCCCCACATTTATCCAGCGTTAGCGGCAATGGCGAAGGGTTAAGTATTGAGGGTTATTCCTACAGCTTCGCAATTGCATTAGCAGGTGCACCATCAGCTTCGGTGCCCATCGCGCTTTCCGCAGAGAATCTGCCCATAGGCGTGCAAGTCGTTGGCTCACCTCACGATGACTACAAAGTTATGGCGATAGCATCTTTCATCCAAAAATCACTCAATTCCTATCTAACACCGAAGAGCACAGGGGGCTCCAAATGAATGCACCAGCGCCGATTGTAAAACCAGAACTGACTAAGGAGATTGCAAAGGGGCTATATGTCATCCCTGATCAAGGCGTTCCATTAGTACCAAATATTGGCATCGTAGAAGGTGCTACTGGCGTTCTTGTCATTGACACTGGAATGGGCCCTAAGAATGCCGCCATGGTTCTGGCAAAAGTAGAAGAAATTTCAAAAGGGAAAGAACTCTTTCTTACTACTACTCACTTTCATCCGGAACATAACTTTGGAAGTTCTATATTCACAGAACGAGCAAAGATACTTCTTAATAAAGATCAAGTAACCGACCTGAAAGTAAAGGGTCCTGGTTACCTTGAATTTTTTAGATCTTTTGGGGATTCAGTCTCGTCAGAACTTGAAAACGTAACTTTTGCTGAACCCGACATTGTCTATGACAATGAGTACGTCTTAGATCTGGGTGGCAGAAAAGTAACGATGCACGCCACCGGACAGGCCCACACACTGGGAGATCAAGTAATTCGCATTCCGGATCTCGCTGCCGTCTTCTGTGGCGACCTCATTGAAGAGTCACAATTCTCTATCTTTCCTTGGTTCCCACCAGAGGATGTAGATGTTTCAGGTACAAAGTGGATTGCTGTAGTTGAATCACTCCTCAAAGCAGGGGACAACCTAGTCATTCCTGGTCATGGTCGGGTTTCGAATCGAGACTTATTAGTTCAAGTTCATGAGTACCTAATGTTCTTACAGGCAGAAGTATGGACTCGATTGAAATCAGGAATGTCTGTTGAGCAAATCGAAGCTGAAGTCATTCCATTAGCAAAGAAAAGACACCCTGATTGGGTCGGCGAAGAATGGATTGAAAAGGGCATCCAATGCTTCTGTCACGATTTTCCAGGTAAATAGAGCGCTGATTTCACCATGATTCGTAAATTGCAATTACTTAGCGCTGAGAGAACTCTCCCTCATGCGCTTAGTAGCGCTGCGGCACTCTTTGGAGATCGCGTTGCAATAACTGATGGGAAAAGGAACGTTCGCTTTAAGGATCTTCCCCAATTAGCAAAACAGACTGCAGAAATTCTCACGGGCTTAGGAGTCAAACCGGGCGATCGCGTCATGGTTGTTGCAGAAAATTGCTTCGAAATTCTGCAGCTCTTAATTGGCTGTGCCTGGTTGAATGCGATTCTCGTTCCGATTAATCCTGCCTCGCGCGATAAGCAGTTGGAATATTTCATAGAAACGACAGAACCAAAAGTCATCTTTGTAGATGAAGCCACTGCGTTGGAGTGGAAAGTAAACTCCACCCATTTTTTACAGAACTTGAACTTTCGTCGCATTGACGATGGCTCATTTCAAGATGAGAGTCGGAGCCCTTCGCTGGAGGATTCTTCTTCACAACCAGATTCAACGCTGGCTATTCTCTTTACATCTGGTACAACCGGCAACCCAAAAGGCGTGATGTGCCCTCACTCTCAATTTATTCTTTGGGGCGAGGTCGTAGGCAAGATTCTCGAAATATCGGAGGACGATGTTGTTTACACCTGCTTACCTCTCTTTCACACAAACGCTCTCAATGCATATTTGCAATGCCTCATTAACGGTGCCACTTTTCACCTTGGCCCAAGGTTTTCAGTCTCGCAATTCTGGCGGCGCATGAGGGAGAGCGACACGACTGTCACCTATCTTCTTGGCGCCATGGTCTCTATGTTGATGACTAGCTCTGATACCAGCTTGGATAAATCTCACAAAGTACGGAATATTTTGGCCCCTGGAACACCGACACTAACTCTCGTTGAATTTGAAGAGAGATTCGGTGTCAGATTAATTGAGGCTCATGGAATGACAGAGACCAACGCAGCAATTGGTCCTATCAATGGCGAGCAATTATTAGGTTATATGGGCCAAGTGTTACCGAGTTTTGAGGCGAAGATTCTTGATCATGAAGGCAATGAGTTGAGTGATGGCACGCCTGGCGAATTATATTTGAAGTGCAATGTAGAAGGTGGTTTTGCCACTGGCTATTGGAAGATGCCACAAGAGACTGCACTCGCCTGGAACGATGGTTGGTTTAGATCAGGGGATCGAGTCGTTCGTAAGGATGGTTGGTATAAATTCGTTGATCGTATTAAAGATGTTATCCGACGTCGTGGCGAGAACATCTCGGCCTGGGAGGTCGAACAAGCATTACAATCTATAGATATGATTTCTGTGGCCGCTGCAATTCCAGTCCCGTCAGAGCTTGGGGAAGATGAAGTCATGGCATTTATCGTCCTTGAACCTGGAAAGTCTCTCTCAGAAATCGAGATATTGGATCAATGCACATCTCTTTTGCCGCGGCACGCACTGCCTCGCTTCATTGAATTTGTCACCGAGCTCCCTCTTACCGAGACCGGAAAGATTCGCAAAGTAGTTTTGCGCGATCGCGGAGTCCAAGCCACTACATGGGACTCTCAAAAAGCAGGTTATGTTGTCAAGCGATAAAGAAGATACGGTCGTTATCAAAGGCTGGGGCCAGACCAGGTACATTCGCAAGCCATCTGAAACTGACTCTCTCTTTGATTTATTCGCAGAAGCTATTTCTGCGGCCCTAGTTGATTCTGATCTAAAGCTCTCCGATATCGATGGATTTGCCGTTAGTTCATTCACTCTCAAGCCTGATCGCGCCATTGACTTAGCCGTGAAGTTCAATCTAAAAGTGAATTGGATTATGGATGGAACCACAGGCGGAGCATCGGGAATCGATATGCTCCAGCACGCAGCCTCTGCAATCAAGGATAAAACCGCAAAGAATATTCTGTTGTTAAGTGGTGATTTATTCCGCGAAGGTCAGTTCGCCGACTTGGTTTTAAATTACAATACAAACACCCGGGATCACCTTGCCCCATCAGGCATTATCGGTCCTAATCCGTTATTTGCTTTATTGACCTCACTTCAAATGGATAAGTACCATCTGACAAAAGAGGACTACGGCAGCATCGTTATCGCCCAGCGCAAGCACGCAAATTCAAATCCAAAGGCCCTCTATAGAGAACTATTGACCATGCCGGATTATCTGGCAGCCCCAATGATTAGTACGCCATTAGGTCTTTACGATTGTGTACCAGTTGTTTCTGGAGCAAGCGCGATGATTGTGGGAACTGCCACTGCTGATAAGAGCGCGAAGAATAATTTGCAGGTTAAAAAGATTAGAGCGAACCACAATTATGATCTTCATAACGGTGATGGCACATCCACTGGATTATCTGAACTAGCGCCAGAATTCTGGAATGAAGTTAACCTAAATCCAGAAGAAGTTAACTATTTAGCTCTCTATGATGATTATCCAGCAATCGTTGTAGCGCAATTAATGGACTTAGGCTTTGTGAGCCGAGAGAATTCATCTGCCAGCCTCCAGAGTTTTCTGGATACATCAAAGACCCAACTCAATAGTTCAGGAGGCCAACTCACTTGTGGTCAGAACGGGGCCGGCGGTGGCATGCACGGATTAATCGAAATATGTGAAGGGCTGAGAAACAATCCAGATGCTCAGTATGGAATTGCTTGCGGATATGGAATGGTCACCTATCGATACGGATCGTGCTCAAACCTAGTCTTGATTGAAGCCAGCCGATGAAGAATTCAATCTCACAGTGTTCGAAATGTGAACTCATTTCTACTCCACGTCGCTGGAGTTGTGTGAAATGTGGATTGGTTCCTCAGAATGAAATTGCAAACCTAGAAGGAAAAGCTGCGGCAACAACCACTCTTCTCAAATCACCAGAAAGCGCAGTTAAGTCTTTAAGCACTTTGTCTCTCTCACTTTCCAACAACGGAGTTTATTTCCTGTCCTAGGATCAACGCCCTATTTTTCGAGAATCTCCCGGTTTGCATATAGGTGGCTATCGAATTCAGAGGGATTCCCCTACTACTTCAGTGGTTTTATTACGCTTGGACCTTCGCCCGAGTACTCTTTTGTCCTTACTATTTTCATGCTGGGCGTAAAAATCTCATGAAGTGAGGGAAAGGATGTGTCTTGGATTACTACTGTGATGACCCCATTGACGACGCTCCCGTCCCGCGAAGAAGAGTTCCAAAGATTCTTGCCTTTATTGTTTGTGTAGTTTTTGGTGGCTCGCAAGGATCGGGGTGTTAGAAGTGGTGAACATGAAGGTTTTAATTAAAGCTGGCGCTATTCAAGTTGGAGATATTTTGGTGTGGAACAGAAAAAACCATGGTGAAACTGTTGAACTAACAATAGAAGCTAATGGAAAGTTGAAGACGAATGACGGGAAAGTTTTTGGAACACCTACGGCTGCTGCGAAGAATTTCAATGGTGGTGTAGCAATCAATGGTTGGCGAGTCTGGAAGATTAAAAGGACCAATGAGGTGCTGGATGATCTAAGGAAGAAGCATTCCGAAATAAGTGAGTAGGTTTGGCCGCCAAGAAGCTGGCAGCCAAACCCTTCACCCCTAAGCACCTTTCAGCATATTTTCAATTAAATTGGCAGCACCTTCGAGTTGGCGTGCTGAATGGTGGACATATGTTTTTGAAGTTAAGAGAATGTTTGAATGCCCTAAGAAACGACGAATTACTTCAATGTCCACACCTTGATCAAAAAGGAGTGTTCCAGCAGTGTGCCGTGCATCATGTAAGCGCTTAGGTTCTAGCCCTGCGTTTGCGAGCGCAGAGCACCATTGACGGTGATCGGTACCGGAATCAGAAGGTTGACCGTGTTGTCCGGGAAACAAAAGGTCAAAATCGTTCCATTCGGAGCCAAGACGTAGGCGCAATTCGTTCTGCTTTGCACGGTGTGCCTTGAGGGAATCCAAGGTCTCAGAATCCAATTTAAGTGTTCGCACTGAGGATTCAGTCTTGAGCTTCACAAAATGAAATTGCTTGCCGAACTTTTGGACCTGCTGCCAAATGAATACGGTTCCTTTATCGAAGTCGACATCTTTCCACTGGAGCCCTAGCGCTTCTCCTTGGCGCAAACCATAAATGACGGCCATCCGTACACGTGCGTTGATGCGAGCGTCTTTGGTCTCCTGCAATAGGTGCTTAACCTCATCAAGAGTAAGAGGATGAATCTGTGGAGAATTCACGTCGATTTTGCGGGAGTTCTTAACAGGGTTAATAGCTACTAAGTCATCTTCAAGTGCTTCATTGAAAGCCGCTGACAAAATAGCACGAGTTTGTTGACGTGAGCGGTCACTCTGACCATTTACCTTCATTTGATTCATGAGTGCATTGATATGGTGCTTTGTTACTGCCTGAAGCTTGAGATCTCCAATCGCTGGGATTACGTGAACCCGGACTAAAGATTCATAGCGCCGATAAGTGGTGATTGCAATTTCAGGCTTGTGCTTGTTTTCAAGCCAATCCACTAGAAATGCCCCAACTTCCAATTTTGAGGCACCTGGTACAAGGTTTGCATTGAATGCAGGGAGTGCAGCGAGCTTTGCTTTTGCTAGACGGCGAGATTCCTGTTCTGAGCGACCCATTGCGGTCACGGTTTGACCTTTGAATTCGATAACCGTGCGCCAGCCGTTCTTATAGCGGTAGGTGTTTCCATCTCCATTGCGACGACGAGATTTCTTACGTGTTGATTGAGAAGTTGTCATTTGATGATCCGTTTCGTTAATAAATTCACTTATTTAGTGAACTTGTAAAAGGTTCTCATCAATTACAAAAAGTGACGGGGGACTGTCTTTTTTAGACAGTTGAACCCCTTCAATTTAGAACTCCTACACTTTCCTTACACCAGTGAGATCTGAACAGTTTTTATAGGCTTAAAAACTCGATTTTTATCAAGCAATTACGCCTAGTAGACTGCGTTTCCTTGGCTTCGCCCCGGTATCCCAATGGTAGAGGAAGAGGACTTAAAATCCTTTCAGTGTCGGTTCGAGTCCGACCCGGGGCACTCTCCTAATTCTGTGTCATTCTAAAAAACGCCTGAAAGCGAACTCCATCGTTTGCGGGATTAGGTAAGAGTGACCACCCATCCGTCAATTGATCATAGATCTGGCTACCGATTCCGTATTCTCCACTGCGATCAAGTGGTCTTCCAACGCCTGCAAGAGTGAGGTCCAGGCCCTCTTG
>Ga0164296_1002637_pt1 | contig 17599 bp, 17 predicted proteins | sample GEODES057metaG_FD_113533 | JGI IMG/M metagenome (GOLD analysis project Ga0164296, IMG submission 113533) | Dystrophic lake water microbial communities from Trout Bog Lake, Wisconsin, USA - GEODES057 metaG | ecosystem: Environmental > Aquatic > Freshwater > Lake | place: USA: Trout Bog Lake... | reverse complement strand
CCCTTGCGCTTTTTACCCAAAGACAAAATCGTGGTCCTCGGACTCGTCACGACCAAATTGGGCACGATGGAGAGCAAAGACGACTTGAAGCGTCGCATTGATCAAGCCGCTCAATATGCCCCCATGGAGCAATTGGCTCTTTCTCCACAATGCGGTTTTTCAAGCACCATTCACGGCAATAACATCCAAGTCGAAGAGCAACGTAAAAAGCTTCGCTTGGTCATTGAAACGGCACAAGAGGTTTGGGGCGAGGCTTAATTTGACCTGAACCGGGAAGTCACCTTTTCTCAATCCAATAGGGAGTGCGCGTGTGAAGGCCATTCATTTTTTAAAAACGGGAGACCTGAAAAATCTCACCTTCACCGAGCTTCCCACCCCTGTACCCAACGAGGGCGAAGCCTTGATCCAAATCAAGGCGGCCAGACTCAACAAGAACGATCTCTCCAACGTGATGGGTCGCATGCCCTACACGACTGTGCCCAGAACGCCGGGAAGAGACTATGCCGGTGTCGTTGTTCAAGGACCTCAAGAATGGAGGGGTCAGGCCGTTTGGGGCACGGGGTGCGACAACGGCTTTACCATCGATGGCAGCCATGCGGAGTTCATGAAAGTTCCGCTATCTGCACTCAGCCTCAAGCCTAAAAACCTCTCCTTCATCGAAGCGGCCAATTGTGGTACCCCCCTCATCACCGCCTGGCATGCGCTTGAACAAAGTTCGGTCCAACAAGACACCCGCATGGCCATCATTGGGGCCAACGGAGCAGTGGGCCATGCGGCGACCGAACTGGCTAGAGCAAGAGGGGCTAACATTTTGGCCTTGGTGAGAAAGAAAGAACAAGAGTCTTCTTTCACTTCGCGTGGTATTTCCTCGGCTTTATTGCCCAGTGCGGACACAAGCCCAGCAAGTGAACTTAAACACCTGATCCATTCACACTTTGGCTCGGGCGCCCAAGTGATCTTTGACACGACTGGCTTTTGGCTCTCGGCTTGCATCACAAGCCTAGCGCCTCATGGATGCGTGGCCGTGATTGTGGCACCAGGAAATGGAGAGGTGACGCTTTCGGTTCGAGACTTGTACCGCAGTGGCTCATCGATTGAGGGTGTTAATTCACTCCTCTACACCTCAGCTGAGTGCGCAAAAGTGCTGGACCGTCTTCGCCCCTTGTTTGAACAAGGTCAACTCCAAGCTGCCAAGGACATTCAAGCCCATCCTCTCAGCGAAGGTATTTCAATCTTTGAGGCATTGAGCCAAGGCAAGGGTGGTCAGCACGTTTTTTTCAACTCAGAAGATTAATTTTTCATGTTCATCGCAGACTCACACATCCACTTGTGGGACAAGGGCAAACCCAGATCGGCCCACAGGCAAACGCCCTACAGTGCCATTGAAGCTTTAGCGGACATGGACAAAGCTTGTGTGAATGCAGCCATCATCCAGCCACCCGCCTGGGATCCAGACGCCAATGCGATCGCCATTGAAGCAGCTTCCAAGCATCCAACACGTTTTGGCATCTTGGGCAATTTTTCCCTTCAAGCGCCAAATAAGTTAGAGATCTTGTCGGGATGGAAAAAGCAAGCCGGAATGCTTGGCCTCAGGTACATCTTGAACGACCCATTGCACGCCCAATGGCTTGAAGGCTCAGAGCTCAATTGGTTGTGGTCAGGGTCTCAAGAGCATTCGATACCGATTGCCATTGCTGCGAGCTCACACTTACCACTGTTGGGACCTATTGCAAAGAAGCACCCTCACTTGAGACTCATCATTGACCACTTGGGTGTGCCTTTGGATGCAAAAGGAGAGCTTGCTTTCTCACACATCAACCAACTTCTTGACTTGGCAAAATATCCAAACGTGTCTATCAAAGCAAGCGCAGTTCCCTCATATGCCAACGACCCCTACCCTCACCCAAGCATTCAAGCCCAGCTCAAAATCATCTTCAATGCATTTGGCGCCAACCGATTCTTTTGGGGAAGTGACATCACCAAGTTGAAATGCTCTTGGCTGGAATGCATTGAACTCTTTACCCTCCACTCTCCTTGGATGAAAGCCAGTGAGCTTGAACAAGTCATGGGTAAAGCACTGCTCCAACACTTGGATTGGAAGCCTGAACACACCAACTCCTAGTTCTATCGGATTGATGGCTCAAAAAAACGGGGACCATCGGTCCCCGTTTGATTGAGTTCGTAAAAATCAAACCTCGTTGATCACTTGAAGCTCCATGGCTCCGATGCCATCGATGGTGCCCTTTAAGTGGTCTCCATGGGCAAGTCTTGATACGCCAGCTGGAGTACCCGTGGTGATCACTGTGCCCGCCTTTAATGTGCAAACGCTTGATAGAAAACGGATCAATTCACGCAAATCGTTGATCATGTCTGAAGTGTTGGCCTTCATGACATTTTTACCGTTTTGTTCAACATTGATGTTCAAAACGTGAGGATCTTTGATTTCATCGGCAGTGACGATCCAAGGACCCAAGCCACAAAAGGTATCAAAACCTTTTCTGATGTTGCGGGTATTTTGACGGCCAATACCCCATGGGTCACGGATACTGATGTCCCAACAAATGGTGTAACCAAAGACGTAGTCGAGCGCATCCTTGGAACTCACATTCCTAGCGGTCTTTCCAATGACAGCGGCCAATTCACACTCAAAGTCAACGTGCTTGGAGACCTTGGGCAAAATCACAGGTCCACCGGGACCGGTGATGGATGAATTGGGCTTTAAAAAGATTTCTGCCATCAACTCATCTGGGGTCAGGGCTGAACGATCGGTAGAACCCACTCGACCAATCATCTCCGCTTGGTGCGCCTTGTAGTTGGCAGCGGCAGCCCACACAGCAGGCGGATTGATCAAGGGTGAGAGCAAATGAGCCTTTGACAAATCAATGCCATGATCTTTGTGGGCGGTGATTTTGGCAACTTCTCCAGGGTGATTGACCAAGTGAGCAATGGTCTCCTCCATGCTTGCATGTGCAGGCAAACCTGATGCGGCAAGAGCACCGGAGACCGGGTACACGGTGTGTCCATCGACCCAACCGACTGAACCCTCGTTGTAACGACATAATTTCATGAAATTTCCTTTGTGAGTTTGAATTTTAGCGGATCAACTTTAATTCGATCCATCGTGTGGGTTTGCAATGCGCATTTGCGCAATCACTCTAGGGTGATCACACCTTCCTTGAAGAGCTGGGTGTAGACCTTGAACTCTGCGGCCAGCCTCTCGCTGATCACCTGGGGCGAATCTGTGTTGGTCTCTGCACCCTGGTCCAAGATTTTTCCTTTGAACTTGGGGTCTTGAAAGGCGGTGGTGAGTTTTTCAGTCAAGAACTTTTGCGCCTGAGGATTCATATTCTTGGGACCAAAGAAACCAAACCACACATTCATGGACCAATCTGCAATGCCCGCTTGTGCGGCCGTGGGCACATCGGGCAAGGCCGACAAGCGATGGTTACCGCTCACGGCAAGTGGAACCACTTGACCATTTTTAATGTAACTGCGTACAGTGCCCAAACTGCTGGAGAGGATCTGAATGCGTCCGGCCAACAAATCGGTCATCGCTCCTCCCAATCCCTTGTAAGGGATGTGCGAAAACTGAGTCCCAGTGATCTTTCCCAGTTGACTAATGGATATATGGGGCTGAGTCCCAAGTCCAGCAGAACCATAAAAGACCTCACTCGGCTTGGACTTGGCCAAGGCCACCAAGCCAGCGATATCGTTGACACCCAATGATTTAGGCACTACCAACAAATGCGGACTCTCGGAAGCAATGAAGATGGGCGTTAAGTCTTTAGAGGGATTGAAAGTAGAGCCTTTTTCTAAAAAAGCTTTGATGAGTAGATTTCCGTTTGGAGCCGCCAAGATGGTGTATCCATCAGTGGGAGAGGCCATCACATAATCAGAAGCAACACCTCCAGTGGCCCCTGCTTTGGTCTCAACAGAGACCGCAATGCCTTGTTGATTCAAGGCATCTGCCCCCAAGCGCGCCATCAAATCGGTGGTTCCACCAGGAACGCTGTCAACGATAAAACGAATTGGGCGATTTGGGTAAGTGCTCTGAGCAGAGGTCAATCCCATTGCACAACACCAAAAAGACACAAGCAAAAAGCAAAATCTCACCATGATGGCTACTCCCTAAAGGTGCCATATTGTGCAGTCTGAGAGGCTTGGAGAATCTCATCGTCTTCCCTAAATGCCTCAAGAAAATCAAAAATTGCTGAGTGAGAGTGACTTAATGATGGGGGTGAGTTGTCTCTCGTCATTTTTCACATAATTTGTAAAAGCCTCTGGCCCCATTACCGTGGACTCAGCACCCAAGCTCATCAACAATTCCTGAGCTTTGGTTGAAAACATGACTTTCTCAATCGCTTTGTAGAGTTTATCTACGATCGCCAAAGGCGTGCCGTTTGGCACAGCCAATCCATTCCAAGATTCCGATACAAAACCCGGGAAACCCAACTCTGCCACAGTGGGTACATCAGGAAAAAGGGTTGATCGTTTGGTACTTCCCATGGCCAAGGGCCTTAACTTGCCAGCCTTCACATGTGCAATTTGGGGAGTAATGTTGACGAATGAGACCTCCACTTGCCCAGAGAGAACGGCCATCACTGCCGGTGCAGCTCCACCAAAGGGGACATGTGAGAGCTTAGAGCCAGTCATTCGATTGAATAGCTCTCCACTTAAATGAGGACCAGAACCTGTACCAGCCGAAGCATAGTTGAGCTTGTTTGGATTTTTAATTGAATACGCAATGAGCTCATTTAAGTTATTGACAGGTACAGAGGGGTGAACCGAAATCAAGTTGGGAACGGTTGCAAACATGCCAACCAACTGAAAATCTTTCTTGGCGTCGTAAGGTAAAGATGAATTGATCACAGGCTGCACCACCAATGGTGCCACAGTGGCCAGAAGCAACGTATAACCATCCGGGGGCGATTTGGCCACCAAATTTGCACCAATGACCGTTCCGCCACCAGGCTTGTTCTCCACCATAAAACGTTGCCCTAACTCTGAGCTTAGCCCCTCAGCCAGCATCCGAACTATTGCATCGGAAGGACCTCCAGGCGAATAGGGATTGATGATTCTGACTGTTTTATCCGGCCAAGTTTGGGCATGCCCAAGCAACAAAGTCATTGCACACATCAAAACGAGTGCAAACCGAACACCCTTGAGAATGAAGGAGACAGTCATTTTTGATCCTTGCTGTTGAGTTTGGGCTCGAAGACTTGATTTACCCATCCCTCTCCACCAGGAGGTTTTTGAATCATGGGTTTATTAAAAATCTGACCCAATGCGCTGTAATTAGGGCCACCCAATCTCGCCACAGGATTTAATTTAATGGAATCCACTCGCTCTCCGTCAAAGAGCTCATCCCAAATGTGAAAGGCCACAATCTCTCCAATGTAGAGTACATTTCTCCCCGCCCCCAACTTCACACTTTGATCTAATCTACACTCCATTTGAATGGGTGAATTGGCAACTCTGGGTACCTTCACTTTGAGACTGGGAATCAACTCAATTCCAAGAGAGCTGGTTTCACTGACATCAGCGTCAAACTCAGCAGCACTTGCGTGCATCATTTCCATGTTGTCTACATCTACAACATTCACCACGAATTCACCAGTTTCCAAAATATTCTTGGCTGTATCTTTTAACCCATGGGCTTTGGATGCAATATTGACGCCCAACATTGGGGGATCGGTCGCCACATAGTTGTAAGAACTGAATGGAGCAGCATTGACCAAACCTTTTGAGTTCATGCTGGTGATCCAAGCGATAGGACGTGGAACCACACACCCCACAACCAATTTATAGGCCAACGCGGTATCAAGGCCATTTGCATCTACAAATTTAAAATTTTTCATTAAAACTCATCAGTTCAATATCGGTTAGAGAATTTCAAAGGATCAATAGAGTTCACTTAATCAATTTTGGTACCTGATTTTTTGATGATCTCCGACCATTTCAAAGCTTCAGATTTGATGAGTGCGTTGAAGGCTTCCGGAGTGCTGGAAGTAGGCTCAATTCCGACTTCGTAAAAATGCTGTTTGAAGGAATTTCCATTTGAGACATTAACCCAAGCACCGTTGAAAGCCTTGATGAGATCAGCAGGTGTGCCTTTCACAGCCAAGATACCCACCCAATTGGAGAGTTCGTAGTTTTCAACACCCGATTCAGCCAATGTAGGAATATTGGGCAGCCAAGGTGTTCTTTTCTTGGACGTGATGCCTAAAATTCTCAAAGTTCCATTTTTGATGTGCTCTTCATAGACCGCGTAGTCATCAAAGGCCATGTCAACTCGGTTTGCAAGCAAATCGGTCAACAAAAGCGCACTGCCCTTATAGGGTACGTGCAGCATGTTTGTATTAGATAGACTCGCAAACATTACTCCAGCCAAATGACTGGAACTGCCATTACCTGAGGAACCATAGGTCAGCTGGCCTGGCTTACTTTTCGCCATTTCAACCAATTCAAGGACATTTTTAACGGGTAACTTTGCATTGACAACCAAAACTCGAGGCGTGAGATAACTCAAAGAGATGGGACTAAAGTCTTTACTGGGGTCGTAATGCAACTTTGAGTAAAGTGCAGGATTAATAGACAACACACCCATGGTCCCAAGCAACCAAGTTGAACCATCGGGAGCTGAACGAGCCACATACTCGGCTCCAATTGCACCTCCAGCACCACTTTTATTTTCGACCACTACATTGCGTTCGAGTTCAACAGACATTCCTTGCGCCAAGGCTCGAGCCATGCTGTCAGCTCCTCCTCCAGCCGGAAATGGGACCACCAAATGAATATTGCTTGGTAACACAGTTGCTGCATAAAGCAAGTCCATTCTCATGCACAAAGCAAGACTGCAAAGGATCAAAAATTTAAATTTCATCTTCAACTTTCATGCATATAAATCTTGAGGATTCACCACCAGTATTTGATGAATCAAATCTTCATCTTGAGTCCAAGTTTTAAATTCATCCAACAAGTTTTGCGTTTTGGGTTGTGGCTTGACATTCAAGTGAGGCCAATCTGTCCCCCAAATCAAGCGAGAGGGGTTTGTGCGAAGCAACTCTTTGAGAAAAGGTACTCCTGAGTTCCTGTTTTCGAGGTGCATCAAATTGCGATAAATGCACAATTTGACCCAAATCTTGCCAGAGTTCAACAATCTCAACAAGGATTGAAACCCTGGATCATTCAAACCCGCCATTGCATCAAAGCCTCCCATGTGGTCAATCACAACATCGATAGGTGAATTCAATAACTGAGGCTCAATCGAGGACAAAATCTGGCAATCGGTCCACAACTCGGCATGTAGACCCGCATCCGACAAAGTGGGCGACAAATCCATTAAATCTTGAAAAGAGGCACTTCCAAAAAAATTGGTTTGACTACCACTGCGACAACTAAATCGAGCACCTCTAACTCCTTTGTCGCGCAAGGATTTAAACGCCAATTTGGTATGCACATTGGCTACAACAACGCCTCGGAAATTTGGGGAAGTCTTTAGAGCTTGAAACAACAAAGAATGATCGGTCCCATAAGCGCTGGGATGCACCAAAACGCCATGCTGAAAACCCAATTGAGAGAGCACAGCTTGATAGTCTGAGATGTGAGCTTCATCTGGGGTATAACTTCTTTGCTCAGATAGTGGGTATTGATGATAAGGCCCAAATACATGAGCGTGACAATCCCAAGGCCCACTCATGGGCGACCACCGTGCTGTGGCAAGTCAAATGCACTTTTAACACCTTCAGGCAAAGGGATTTCATGAGCATTCAAGGTCATGGCCACCATGGTGTAATAACCAACCAGAGCCGTCAATTCAACCACCGTTTTCTCGCCAAAATTTACGACAGCTTTTTGATAAACGGAATCGCAAACCGATTTGGTTTGATTGAGTTCGAGCGCAAAATCAAACACAATAGATTCGGCATCGTTCAAAAGTTTTGACTTTCTAAATTGAAGGATACCTTCAATGATGTCTGACTCCAAACCAATTCGCTCCGCCTCAATTCTGTGGGCGTACCATTCAAAAGGCGACTGACAAGACCTTCCTGTGATCAAGATTGCGATTTCTGACAATCTTGGGGGCAGAGATGTTTTGTAACGCAATAATTCTCCCAAAGCTTGCCAACGATCAGCCAACTCAGCATTGTGAATCGCGGCTCTAAGAGGACCCTGTACTTTTCCTCTTGGACCTGAGACAACTTTGTTGTAAACCTTCAACTGATCCTCGTTCATCTGTGAGGGATCGGGTAAATTGATTCGGGGCATGTTTGAACTCGAGTGAAATGAAGAGACAGTTTTCAACCGTTATGTTAAAAATAAATGTTGATTATTCAAGCGTGATTTGGCCTCTTTTCAAGACTTGAGCCCATTTGATCGATTCTTGTTGCATTAATTTTTTATACTCATCACCCGAACTCGGATAAGCAAATGCGCCTTGAGTGACAATCTGATGCTTGATCGCTGCATTGTTCAAAGTCGTGAACAATGCGTCTCTCATTTTTTGATTGATGGCGGCTGGCAAAGCGGTTGGAGCGATCAACCCATAATAGGACTCCACATACACACCAGGATAACCCAACTCTAGGGTGGTAGGCACAGCAGGGAGCGAATCAATCCTCTTGAGCGTTGAGACAGCAAGGATTTTGATTCCTTTGCCCTCAAACTGCAGCACTGCAGGCAAATCGGCGGAAATCAAGTCCACCTCACCCGCCAAAAGTGCCGTCACAGCGGGTGCTGCACCCTTATAGGCAACATGGGTCATTTTGATGCCCGCCTCTTGCGACAACAACTCACTGCCTAAGTGCGGTGTCGTCACATTACCGGCAGAAGCATAATTTAACTTATTGGGCTCCTTCTTCGCCAAAGCTATCACTTCAGCCAAAGTGCTCAATCCCTTTTTGGAGCTCACAGCGATGACTTGGGGAACCTTGGCAACCACAGACACATAATTGATCTCATCGACGTTGTAGGGAACTTTTTGCAAATGTGGCAATACGGCAATTGCTCCTGGAATGCCAAAACCAAAGGTATACCCATCTGGATCTGCACGAATAGCAGCATCTAAACCAATGGTTCCACTCGCACCGGCTTTGTTGTCTAAAATAATTGCTTGCCCAAGCACTTCACCCAACTTTGGCGCAATGGTCCTTGCCAACTGATCGACGGGTCCACCTGCGGGATAAGGCACAATTATTTTGATAGCCTTTGTAGGCCAAGTGTTTTGAGCAAAAAGAGCGGCTGAACTAAAAAATAAAATCATGGCACTATAGAAATGCTTCTTGATTTTCATGTTGTCTCCTTTGTTGTGGTATTGAGTTGAAGTTTTTATATTTTTTCTTCAACCATCAACAGGTTCTGTTTTTCTGACACTGGGGCGCTGCTTGATTTTCAAATACCAAGCATTTAGCTTTGGCGCACGTTTAGACCAATCAAGAGCGGCAAAACGATAGTCTAGATACCCTAAAGCACAAATGATCGAAATCACTCCAATGTCAAAATTGGATTGCTCCAATAAAGTACTCTCACGCTCTAACGTATCAAGACTAGACAATACTTTGAACTCAAAGGAGTTGATCAGATTTTCTGAGGGATTTTGTCGCTCCCTCTCATTGCGCCACAAAATCAAAGCATCCAAAATACCGTCCCCAAAGGCATGCCAGCGCAAACAGGTCCATTTTTGATTGGTAGACTGAGGAAACATGTCCCCACTCAAGAGGTCATTCAAATACTCACAAATCACAACAGAATCAAATAAGCTAGAACCATCATCGAGCACCAATGTAGGAATTTTCGATAGTGGGTTATCGATCATGATTTGAGGATTGGGTTTGGTCATGGCTGCAACTGAGCGCACCAATTGCACTCGTTCTAGTGCATTTAACTCTTCCAAGCAAATCATCACCTTTCTTACATAAGGTGATTTCGGAGACCAGTGAAGTTTCATCATGAAATTAAGTGGGTTCGCTTTTATTGACCCACAAAATGTGGGGCTCTTTTTTCCTTAAATGCAGCTTGAGCCTCTTTAGCGTCCAGCGTCGTGGCAATTTGAGCCGTCATATCCTGCTCATAACGATATCCATCCCGCAAGCTCAAATCTTCAACCACGTTTAAAGTGTGCTTGATCATTCGAGTGGAGACAGGACTTTTACTGGCCACCACAGCAGCCAAGTTCATGGCCACTGGTATTAACTCATCTGTGGCCGTCACACATTCAACCAAACCCAGTCGGTACATTTCTTGCGCATCCATTCTCTGTCCAGTCAATGACATGGTCCTCAGACGAGAATGACTCAATAGACGCGAGGCGTGTTTCCCTCCTCCTAGCAAGCCCACATCCACCTCGGGCAAACCCAGGGTGGCTTTTTCACTTGCAATCAGAATGTCCGAAGATGCCACCATGGCCAAACCAGAACCAAGCGCTGGCCCATTGATTGCCACAATCACTGGTTTTGCACATTCACGAATGGCATGAAAACACTCGCGAGTTCGCCTTGAGTGCGCCATCAAATCCCCGGGGCCCTTAATGACTTGTTGACGCCCTTTTAAATCAGCCCCCGCACAAAACACTTTGCCGATTGCACTCAAAACAACCACTCGTACATCATCGAGCTCAGATACTTGATCTAGAACTTGGGTCAACTCATCATTCATGGTTCTCGTCAGAGCATTGACTGGAGGACTATTGAGTAAGACCAATGCAATATGGTCTTTTATCGTAACTTCCAATTCTTTGAAATCGAACATGAAATTTCCTTCTTTTAAGACTTTGATTCAAATGACATTTTTAGACCTGAATAACTCAATTTTTTCTAATGAAAAACCCAATTCTTTGAGAATCTCATCAGAATGTTCTCCCAGCAAAGGAGGAGCTTGATCATCTCGAATGCTTGCGTTTTTGAATTGAAAGGGAGTCATGACTTGAGACACATGGCCCGTCACTGGGTGAGGCAACTGCCTGACCATTTGACGATGAACCACTTGTGGGTCCTCGAGTGCTTCTGGCACGGTATTGATTGGGCCACAGGGAACATCAACTGCTTCAAAGGCATGTGTCCAATGGGCTCGATCATGCACCAAAAAGGCTTGATCCAATATGGGTCTTAATGCATTCTGATTTCTAACCCGTGAAGCATTGTCCTTAAAGCGTTCATCCTTGATCAACTCGGGTTGCCCAATCACTTCACAGAGCTTTTCGAATTGTCGATCATTTCCAACCACCAAAACCATTTGCCCATCGGCGCATTGAAAAACATCTTGAGGTTGAATATTGGGGTGGGCGTTGCCATTCCTTTTAGGCGTTTTCCCAGACATTAAAAAATTCATGGCCTGATTTGACAACAAGCTGACCTGAACATCTAACATGGCCAGATCGATGTATTCACCCTCGCCAGTGACCTCTCTGTTGGCAAGAGCAGCTAGCATGCCAATCGTTGCATAACTACCCGTAATGAGATCGATTATGGGTATTCCTACTTTTTGCGGACCTCCTCCTGGAAGTTCATCCCTCTCCCCGGTCACACTCATCATGCCACCCATGGCTTGAATTAAGAAATCGTAGGCCACTTGATTCGCCTTGGGCCCAGTCTGACCAAATCCAGTGATTGAGCAATAAATGATCTTGGGATTAATGGCTTTTAAGCTTTCATAATCCAGATGATATTTGGACAAGGTTCCAACCTTGTAATTTTCAAGCACGATGTCGGACTCTTTGGCCAACTCACGAATGATTTCTTGGCCCTCCGCTTGAGAGATATCCACGGTAATGGAGCGCTTACCGCGATTGGCTCCTAAGAAGTAGCCAGACTCTTTGCTGAGTGAGCCATCGGGGTTGCGTAAAAAGGGAGGGCCCCACGATCTTGTGTCATCTCCCAACCCAGGACGTTCTACCTTAATCACTTGCGCACCCAAGTCAGCCAAGATCTGCCCAGACCAAGGCCCTGCCAAAACTCGACTTAAATCCAAAACTTTGATATGTGAGAGCAGCTTTCTCAAAGTGAATCCTTAAATTGCGGATGAAACAAATCCACCAATGAACTCACCAGTAATACACCGTGGACTACGAGCTGCAAAAAACATTGCATGCAATAAAAGTCATTGTATGACCCAAGGCTCGATAGACTCAAAGCACTTTGGTCATATCTGCTATGCAATTGACTTACTAGGTATTCACCCTTGGTTCACTCAACCGCCACATACCAGCATGGGCCATTTCATCCACCAACTCAATGATGTTTTGAGATACAACATTCACAGCTTTGCGTATCCCCTTGGTTCTTGAATGAGCCATGGAGATGATGCGCTGAAGTTGTGGGTCGTTGATCCTCGCAGCTTGAAGAGTTCCATTGGCCACTTCACTCCAAACGGCATGGAGTGGCAAAACTGTATACAAGCCCTCCTTTGAGACCAAATCCTTTTGCAGAGGTAGCGAGTCCGCTTCAACAACAGAAGTCAATTTAATTTTATGTTGTCTGGCCAAGACATCTAAAGTGGTCCTTAAACCGTTGGGTTCACCAGGCAAGATGAACGGTAGTTCATTCATGCTTTTGAATGAAATTTCCTTTGCTGAAGTGAACCGATCATTGGGCTTACCAATGAGGTAACTGTCTACAACGGCCAAGATCTGTTCTAAGTCAGGTATTTTGCTTCCATAGCGGTATAAAACAGCAATATCGACTCGGTCGTCGCTCAGCCACTCTTCAAGTTGACCGCTTGAACCTTCCAATACTTTTAGGTGAATTTTGGGATATTTTGAGCCAATTGATTTATAAAGTCGGCTCACAATTGGCAAAGCAATAGAGGGCAACAATCCAAGAGTCACATTGCCACTGGGCTCTTGACTTTCATCTCGAATATGGTGCTCGATTCGCTCCGCGCTGCTTAGCAAAGATTTGATTTGAGGGAATAATGCAAAACCCAATTCAGACAGCTCGACACCACGTCCGTTTCGATTAAAAAGTCTCATGCTGCAATCACGCTCAAGCGCATTGATCTGTCGGCTTAACAATGATTGAGTGGTATTCAAAAATATGGCAGCACGTGTCAGGCTACCCAACTCTCCGATTGCAATGAATGCCCGCCACCTTTGCAAATCACAAAGCAATTCAATTTTTATTTCAGTAGGTTTGATCTGCATTTATAACTTGAATCTTTATGAGCTTGTAAAACCCCAATTTCCCTCAGATCCAAGAACCTTGGGTGAATTCAAAGTCTTAATATCAACGGTTTTAACAGATCTCAAATAATGAGCCAACACATCCCAAATGGGCTCTCCACCCTTGTCCCGAGCATCCTCTGAGACCGAGGCCCAACCTGCTACTTTATAAGATTTATGGGAGTCAATGAGTTGATTGTTCAAGCGCATGTTTGAGACTCTGTTACCCATACTGGCCGACGGGTCAATGCTGTATTGAAGTCCACCCACTCTCACCATATCTCCTCCTTGTTGATAGTAGGGATCGGGGTTGAATAGGTTATCTGCCACATCCTCCAAAACCCCTTTGATGGACTCGCCTGTCATGGTATTGACCGTGGTGTTGGGGTAAGTGATGGCGGTTTGATCCATCAAGTCTTCCATGGTGATTGACTGACCTCCCAAAAGGGTCGTACCCCACCTAAATCCTGGGGAGAATGCAATTTCTGCATCCTTCATGTGCATGAGACCATCCAGAATCAGTTGATCAAAACTGCCATTGAAGTTGCCCCTTCGGAAAAGGGTTGACTCGGTAGTGGCAAGTTGTTCTGACAATTTGCCCTCGAAGGGCTCTCTGATGGAGTGAATCAACTTGGCCATCTCTGTATCTGCGGGCAAGAGGTTGGCAAAAACGGGCATTAATCGATATTGAAAATCTTGAACTCTTCCAGCCTTGACGTCAAAATCCAAAACACCTAGAAACTTACCATTGGATCCCGCATTGGTAACCAGGGTCACTCCACTTGAATTTTTAACTTTCACAGGGTTGGGGACGCCGTCATGTGTGTGACCGCCCAAAATGGCATCGATCCCAGACACACGCGATGCCATCTTCAAATCCACATCCATGCCGTTATGGGACAACACCACCACAACTTGAGCGCCTTTACGGCGAACCTCATCCACCGTTTTTTGCATGCTCTCCTCTTGAATACCAAAAGTCCAATCGGGCACCAAGTAACGAGGGTTGGCTATGGGAGTATAGGGAAAAGCTTGACCAATGATGGCAACAGGCACCCCGTTCATGACACGCATTTGGTAGGGCTCAAAGACCAAATCTCCAAAATCTGCTGTTTTGACGTTTTGTGCCAAAAAAGCAATCTTGTTTTTTAAGTCTTGGTTAACAAGCCCACTCACTCGGTCCGCTCCAAGTGTCATCTCCCAATGAGCAGTCATCATGTCAACACCCAAGAGCAAGGAGGCGTCCACCATGTCTTGTCCTTGAGTCCACAGCGCAGTGGCCGAGCCTTGCCAAGTGTCCCCTCCGTCAAGCAGCAATGCGCCAGGGCGTGAGAGTTTGAGCCTTTGAATCAAAGTTTTTAAATGTGCAAAGCCTCCCATCTTTCCGTAGATTTTGGCGGCTTGCTCAAAGTCCAAATAAGTAAAGGCATGTGCCTGGGCGCTCCCAGGCTTGATGCCGTGGGCCCTTAAGAGGTGCTCACCCACCAAGTGAGGGGATTTGTTTTTGGCGCCAGCTACACCAATGTTTTGACTGGGCTCTCGAAAAAACACCGGATTGAGTTGCGCATGGCAATCGGTGAAATGCAACAAATGAACATTTCCCCGTCTGGGGAAATCGTAGTAACGATCAGCTTGGCCTTTTGCTTGAACAAAGTCACACTCAAGTGCAAAACCGCTCGCACTGGCTAGTGCAAGGGCGTTTAGGAATTCACGCCGATGCATTCAAATCCTCATTGATTCACAGGAGACTGCGGATCCAATAGCAACGCCATCAGGTCTCGCAACTGATTTTCGGTGAGCAACTTGAAGTGACCGAATCTGGGCATCAAAGAGCATGCATTGTAAGCTTTGGAGTTATAAAGCTTGGCCCATGTGTATTTGATCACGGCCTCATCTTGGCCACGCATTTTGCCGTAGTTGTAAAGACTGGGGCCAATGGTGCCGTAGGAAATCTCTTTCTTGTCCAATTGGTGACAGTTGTAACAACTCCCACCATTGACATCATCTGCCTTGTCTGACCAAGTGGCGCCCTTGCCACTTTGTGCAATTTTTTCGCCCTCTCTCCAGTTGCCCAAAAAGACACCATCTTGAGGGTAAGCCACAGAGTTCAGATTGGACTTTTCAATTTTCGCTTTCAGTTTGGCGTTGATTTGTGGCTTACCTTTGACCAATGCAGAACAAGCCATTTGGTTCTCATCCTGATTCAATCGATCGGCACTGGCAATGCCCTTGGTCTGAAAGCTAGACTCCATCGTGTGCTTGAGATCCAAATCTTGAGCATCACAAAAGGTTGTGCCCATCAAAATTGAACCCAACAACAAAAGCGACTTGAATGTGTTCTTCATGATTACTGTGATCCTCAACGCTTGAGTCCAGGGGTTTGCACGATCCCACCTTTGGCGTTTTGAGCCATGAACACCGAGAGTGCGATGGTCACATCCGAGGTGTAGACTGGGGAGGGAAAACGTTGCTGGCGAAAGCAATCCGATAACCTGCGCTGCATGGTCCAAAACTCTCCGCTCGAGACCCTATAAGCGGGCCAAGTACCCCAGGCCAAAGCGGCACCTTGGGGAGTGCTGATCTCAGGCAAGTCTTGCAAGCGAATTCTTTGATTTGGCGCACCGTGACAACTCGCACAAGAAAAATCCATTGGACCGGCCCTGTAATAAAAGGCTTTTTGACCCAAAGCGTAAAACTCTCTCTCCTTGGGATGGATCAGGGGTGGATTGATCTTCATGCCTTTAGAGTGTGTCACCACATAGGCCACAATGGCTTCCATGTTTTTTCGAAGACCACGACCAAATTCCTCTCCAATCACGGATTGGCTGTCGATGCCTTGCAAGTTTTGCATGCAAGTGAGCAATCTCGACTCTAAGTCTTGAACACGTTGTGTGTCTTTAAAAAACCTGGGTAATTGAGCAAATGCACCATCCACAACTCCTGGGCCCAAGCCCAAATCACATTTGGCCAAACTTTGAGCATTGGGACCAGCAGGCTTGAGCCACAACTCCTCACCCGCAGCCTCAAAGAGCTCAGATGGGTTTCCATCGGCCAACATCTCGCGGTATTTGGCGATTTCATCCCCTGTACTTTGCGCACGAGAGGTGCCACCCACAGCGAGAACTAAAACAGTTAGAGATATTAAAACGCTCTTTAACATTACAAATCCTAAACATTCATGGGCGATATGGTTTTCCCTGGGGATCAAGTCAAGAAGGGATCTGAAACTGAGTGAAAGCAACCACTATCTATCAAAGGTAAGAAGACCAAATAAATTTGATTTTTTGACAGAAATCAATCCTCAATGGGTCAGGAAATACAGTCGCTGACTGATGTTAACGCATTTTGATGCAAGCCCAAACACCTAAGGATTGTTGACGGCCCAAGCGCTGAACGTTTGACGCGGCCCCTTTCTGGGTAGAAAACACCAAAAGTTCATGAAGTATTTTGCTCTATTCGTGGTCTTTACAAATATTACTGATTTTCTCCCAGCCGCGGGCTTAAGTTTAAAAATCTTGAGCCGAATCTAATGCGTGAAAAAGGTTTTTTCACGTCCAAATGTCAAGAAGTTGGACTGGTAAACATTCAGAACGGATTGGATTCAGCATGACCATGGGAATGGCGTTATCGATGTCGAGCTCATTATCGGCCAGTGCACGGCACGCCAGCTTGCAAGCGAGCAATCAACTGCGCCAGCATGAGATGTCGGCTCTCAAATCTGCTATCAATTCGGGGGACCTCAATTCCGCTCAAGTGGCCTATTCAACCCTCACGCAAAACACGCCCAACTTGAGCGCGAACAGCCCTTTGGCAAAGCTTGGTCAAGCGCTCCAGGCCGGCAACCTCAGTCAAGCCCAAGAACAATTGGCTACTTGGGGTGCAGGACCCAATGCCGCTCAGACCTCGAGCCTATCCGCTACCAATTCAAACTCACTCAACATGGCTAGCGCCATTCCACAAGCGTTGCTACAAAGCATTGGAGCTCAGGGCTTGAGCGCAACCCAACCCCAAAGTGAGCAAGCCAGCAAAGCTGTTGATAAATTCATGCAAAACTTGATGACCTTGGCTGCTCAGCAAAGACAGTCACCAACGGACACACCAAGCCAAACGAATTCAACTCCAAGCGAAAGCGCGGTGATGGCACAAGCTTACGCCAACTCGCGAGCAAAGTCTGGAGCAAAAACCTCAGGACATCACCATGGCGGCGGTCATGGTGGAGGGAAAAGCTCTTCTGCAAATGCATCACAGGGAACTGGTAACTCTGGCGCCAATCCAATCAGCGGTTTATTGAGTACATTGGCCAGTGTTACACAGAGTGCCAACTCAAATGAGCAGAATTCTTCCTCGAACTCGAACCCGCAACCACAAGCCCAAGCCGAGAACAATTCTGCATCTGTACAGACCAACAATGAATCCATTGCAACGCCAAACTCTGCCACTGCCACT
>Ga0164296_1002636_pt1 | contig 17600 bp, 19 predicted proteins | sample GEODES057metaG_FD_113533 | JGI IMG/M metagenome (GOLD analysis project Ga0164296, IMG submission 113533) | Dystrophic lake water microbial communities from Trout Bog Lake, Wisconsin, USA - GEODES057 metaG | ecosystem: Environmental > Aquatic > Freshwater > Lake | place: USA: Trout Bog Lake... | reverse complement strand
ATATGCCAAAGTGAAATATAATATTTAGTTGGAATATGGAATGAAATAAGACACTTATATATACAAAAATTGATTGATTAATATAACAATTATTTTTTTGATTTAATTGTTTACATAGACATCTAGAATTTTATTTTGCTTGAATTTTTATTTTTGCTTGAATTTTTATTTTTTATTTACACCTTTGAAATTTTACAATGGACGATTAAATCCAAAAAAATCAAAGTTGAGGTGTTTCAACCACATCTAAAATAATGTTGTGTAGGTTGACTACTCAGAACTGACTACGTCTGATCGCGGAAATGGTGTATAATTACCTACAGTAAGATTTGGATTTTCATGACAATATATGTTAAAGTTAGTGGCCAATGCCAAAAACATGTAGTTCTATGTTCTGGTCTTGTTTGTTTTTTATGTAGTTTGTGTGTTTTATGATATGCGTCTAATTAATGCTCCAAACATGTAACCACGAGAGCTAATAATGAAGTCATTAGCGTCTATACTAATCTCAACACTCGTATTTGAGACTTTAGCTTTATTCATCCAGGATTCAATATCTTTGAAGGAATAATCATTTGGGTTCTCACCTCTTGGTTCGAGAAATGATTCTATCAAAACTTCTTTGACTTCCTTTATATTGCCTACCAATCTGTCATACTTTAATGAATTCATATTTACTGTAATCTGGAACATGCGTGCAGTAGGATTCTCTTTGGTGGTTCGGAATTTTTTCAGGTTTTCTTCTGCTACACGAAGCACCTCTTGTGCGACAACGAAGCGTTTATGTGCGTCTTCAACTGCCGCATACAGCTCTTTTTCTAAAGAGGATGCGGCATCTTTCGGTGACTTTAGAGCTTCAACAAGCTCATGCTTACTCATTTTAGAATATCCTGCGATCTTCTTATCCTTAGCAATTGCCTTGAGCTCTTTCACAGTTTTCTTGTTGTAGTCTGTTGGTGACATTGTTTCTATAAATATATCAATATATTTATTTCAAATTTTACCCAAAATGAGATATTTTTATTTCAAATTTTTCCCAAAAGGAATCTGTGAGCCTGCAAATGTTAGTAGAGCGGTTATAAGTTTGCTCAGAAACATGAGATGTCGTCACGCTGTCTGTATATGGGTTACAACATCTATGAATGATTCATATCAACAAAACCTAGCACGGCGTAAATCTCAAGTTTTATTATATCTTTCAACCCACCTTTTCAATGAAGTAGCAGGAACATCAAAAATATCAGCAGTTCATCATAATTATTATTTTTAAGATAGTATTGAATTGCTCCAAGTTTTAAATCATCGCTGACATGTTTAGAGATAATATATTATAAAAATCGTCCATTTTAAGATTTCAAAAGTCTAAATTGATGTTGACCAATTCTTGAGAGGTATAAGATCTTGTTGATCTCGGCCGTGATGAGTACGAGTACATAGAGTTAAGCCGCGTTTTTGTAGTTGCTCTAGAAGTCCTAGCCTCGTCCGTGATAGATTTGACAACTTAGCAACTTTAGCCATCATGCGAAGCCATGCCATTGAACTAGATTGAATTTCTGTTGTTCCAGTATATTTGTTTTCAAGTAATCCTCCAAGAACGAAGGGGATATATGACAAATTTGGAGGAGCTTCCGTATACATACGTTTTTGGGGAAGATCTTCTTCTGATCGCTGGATGACCTTACATAGATATGAGAAGTCTATAGCGTCGTGAAATACTACTTCATTCATGGTTGATTTGGAAAGTTTATCTTTTGCAAGCAACAGATTCCATGGAAAATAAGTGTTGTGCTCAGTAATAAAACCGTTGTGATCTTGTATGTTCACGTGATAATTATTCTGAAAAAGTAAGTTTACTGAGAAAATCAGCACATATTTGCCAGGAAATAAAAAATGTAATTTGCGATTACTTTGCGTGATTAGGCTAAAGAATACACCAGGAAACTGTAGCTTCTTATTCATTTTCTTACATGTCGGATGTGGCGTGAGGCCTCCCTTTATCTTAGTAGGGTCTGTATTTGTGACATGAACCAGATATAATGCATCTGACGGTATTTTATTCGGCATTTCTCTTATATTACTCTCACAACTATTTTTAGATTTATCACAAAACCAGCAATTCGCAAAAATCTCTTGGCTCTTATACACAGAGTTATTTTGATTGATTCGATTAACAATTATTTTTAAAATTTAGTTATATAAAGAGACAACTATAATTTATTTCTTAAAAATTTTAGAGATTTCAAAAGTAAATGCAGATTTTATTACTATGTGAAAAAAATATATACAACGGTGGATAAAGCCACAAAAACTCGGCGTTTGAAATCTTCCTTGGTGTAATATCCGAATTATATATTATTCATCTCTTGAGTGAATACATGAATCTGGATAAGGTGCAAATAAAGCTACCCAAGATCTTTCCATATAATGTCCAACTTCAGGATTTGAATGATGATCTAAATATTTGATAAACTTTTCATAATATTCTTTTGGATGCTGTCGAATATGTTCTTTAGAAATTGCAAATATACCAAAGTAACAAATGACTTTACAATGCACATCTTTGCCAAAGTTTTGTTCAAACCAAGCACCAAAAGGTCTAATTGGAGATGGTTCTAATTTAATTTCACCGTTTAATTGTTTATTTTTTTCATTAGTAGCTGCCCAATCTTCAATTTTGAAATCATATATATCAGCAGGAATATCATTAAATAATGCACCCTTTAAAACAGTGGTTTTAGTTTGATTTACAAGATCAATTACTATTTTAGTACTCATAAATTTATGTGGATCATTGCAAGAACCTGGTAAGAAAATTGTGACATCACCTAAATCATCATAACTATTAATTATATGATATAAGAAAGTATGGCTCTCTCTCCCAACGTTTTCTAAATTAATTATACGACAATGATCAGATTCGCAGTTTTCACTAGGATCTTCTCGACCTTTATTATATAAAATAGTATTAAATTGATTGAATGGTTCTGTTTTTAGCCAATCAACATCTTCATTATAACGCGAAACAACTAAATCATATTTACCAGTATCATTGAAATTTTCGTAAATCTTTTTATTTGCAATATAGTATGTAAAAATCAATGCAATTATGATATACAAGATTAAAATAGTATATTTGAGGTTAAATAACTCCATTACTACTCTAAAATAAAATAAAACTTAAACTTAAACTAAAAAATCATTTCAATTCTGAGATGTGAACAAATATGCCTTTAACTTTACAATATTGCTTTCTATTAATAGTACTTCTATAAACGCATCGTCCATTTATTTTCTTGTCTTGCATTTTTATGTACCCAGATTTATTTTTGCTACCGCCACTTGTACTACTTGATGGCAAATTAATATCAAGATTTTCTTTAATTATAGTCTGAAACTTTGGATCAGAAAAGAACAAATATCTTCCAGTTAAAGTTAATAATTTTTCGATTATTGGATTATCAATTTTTAATCCTTTTTTATATAAAATTGATGCAATTGCATATTCTGATGATTTTTTGTAATAATATAGATCGATTTTAGAATCCTTATTCTCATCTAAAAATGTCTTATTTATCTCATTATATTTTTCACGAATATCTTTATTAAAATTTTCATTTAGATATTGATTTATATTTGGTAATAAATATGCATAATTTATTGAACTTAATGTCAAACTATCATAATCAGCTATCATATATTTATCAGAACATTTAATTATATTAGCTTGTTTTATATCTAAATGAAAAATATCATCATATTGTTGCATATTTTTCATAAATGAATAAATATCATTCAATAACTTATGAAACTCTTCTTGATTAAATTCTATTCTTCTAATATCAAAACTACACTCTTTTTGTAATATTATATGAATTTCAGATATTTCTATGTTGTCATGTTTTTGCTTATCATTATCATGTAAATTATCAATTATAAAAAATTTTTTTATATCGCCAATTTTAAATTTTAATATACTGCAATCTTTTTCTTTAATCTTAATACTATCATATGTTATATTTTCATATAAATCTTCATTATTAGGATACATCTTTTTAAGTGATTTAAATGAATCTTTGATAGACTGATATAATGTATTAGTCAAATAGGTATTTTTCGGTTTAATAAATGTAAATGGTTTATCTTTTATTTGATTTAATATAGATAATATCATTTCTTTGTTATCTATGTTATTATAATTAATCTCTTCTTCACCATCATAACATATACATTCTAGATTTGGATAAAAATTTAACATATTAGTTAGCTTTTTATTCTTGTTTCTATCGAAACATTTAAAACTTCCTTGATTATTACAACGAAATCTTATAAAATCTTCTTCATCACCACCACCTTTTTGTTGTTTAGATAATCTAAGTCCCATTATTTATTACGTATATAAAAAATGATTTTGATTCCATTAATTTACATAAAATAGATAATTTAATGAATACTGCTACAATAGATGAATTTCCAGGATATACCTTTTATAGAGATGGTAAAGTAACTAATAAATATGGGCAATTAATGGGATGTAAAAATGAAAGATATATTTATTCAACTTTTATTGATAAGAATAAGAAAAAACATAAAAAGTATATTCATTGTATGATAATTTGGGCATTTTCTGGAGAAATTGCAAATGGTAGAGAAGTAGATCATATTAATTCAAATATAAAAGATAATAGTTATGAAAATTTACAATATCTAACAAAAGAAGAACATAAATTAAAAACTAAAGAAAATAAAATTCCAAAATCAAACTTTCATAAATATAAAGGTATTCATAGAAATGGATCAGAAGTATTTTTTGACTCTATTAGTGTAGAAAGTATATGTAAATTAATTTATAATAATACAGCTATTACTAGTTTTAGAAAATCTGTAAAAAATTCCACTTATTTTGAGGACTATATATGGTATAATCTTACTAGATCAAAAGTAAATATAAATGATAATGAAATTTGGAAAAAATGCGAGATAGAAAATATATATGCAAGTAATCTAGGAAATATAAAAAATAAAGAAATATATTTGAATCCTTATCTAAAAGATGGTTATAAAACTATTAATTTAATTATAAATAAAAAAAAATCTTATAAACGTGTACATACATTGGTATGTAGTGCATTTCATGGTAATAAACCTGAGTGGGCTTCTTCAGTAAATCATATAAATGAAGATAAACTAGACAATCGTCCAGAAAATTTAGAATGGTCAACACCAACACAACAAGCAGATGTTAATAGACTAAAAATTCGTCTTGAAAAAGAAAATGAATCATATGATTTTATTAGTATAAAATCTGCTGCTGATTTTTTGCATGTACAGCCTGGGAGTATTAGTAATTGTATAAAAGGTAAAAATAAAACGATATGTGGATATAACGTTATTTTTGATAAAGATGAAGTTAGAAAAACAAGATTAAGAGGAGAAAGATTATTCGGCGCAACTGCAATAAATAAATTAGATAATGATAAAAATATAATTGAAAGTTTTAATTCACTTAATGTTGCTGCAAAAAATTTATTTCCAGATTTAGATATTTCTAAATATAGTAGAATAGCATATAATCTCAAACAATCATCTATTAAAAATAATAAAGTTTATGGTTATTACTGGAAAATTATTTCAAATGATAACAATTTAACATAAGAAAAATAAAAAGTGCATGAAACGAGATTTGAACTCGTGCAGTTTTACAACTATGTGATCTTAAGTCACACTCCTTGAACCAGACTCGGACATTCATGCAATATCCACCACATTGAAATGGTGGGAGGGGAAGAAAATATCAAAATATTCACTTTCCCAAACTATATAATCGCGTAATCTTTATATAGTTTTGCACCATTTAAGGAACGAATCCGTCATAAATTTCTTGGATTTTATGAAGGATTTTGTCATTTTCAGTTATTTTTACTTTATAGCCTTTTTTAGATAACTTAATAGCAAATTTTAATTGTTGAGATTCATCTAAAATCTCAGTATCTTTTTTATAAGCTACTTGATTAAATTCGATGACTTGATTTTTATCTGGATGAGCCTTTTCAAATTCTTTTATTTGTTGATAAAGATGCAATCCATTTGCATCGTCAGTTGCTTTACAGATATTATTATAAAGTCCATTATTTGAAAGAAACTTAGCAAGAGCACGATTATCTCTTGGGAAACAAGGTCCTCCATAACCGAATCCCCATTTCAAATTATGAGTACCAATTCTCTTATCGTTTCCAATAGCATTTAAGGCTTTCTCCGGGTTGCATCCATTTGCAATTAAGGCATCTCCAATCATATTTGCAAATGCAATTTTTGTTGTTATAAAACAATTAATTGATATTTTAACAATTTCGGCTTCAATCAAAGACATTCGTTGAATATTCATATAATTCAATGGCAAATGATGAATATCTATATCATCTACGTAATCTATGAATTTAACTAGAACTTTTGAATAGACTTGAATTATCATATCGGCGCATTTACTTTCAGGGACACATTCACCAATTAAAGTAATATCAGGACTTAACATATCTCTAATGATGGTACCTTGTGCAATAAATTCAGGATTATAGCATACTTCATAGTTGTATTCTTTTAGTTTATTATATACATCATTACAATAACCTGGCATAGTTGTCGATGAGATAACTAAGTTAATTGGTTTTTCTTGATAACCGAATGTAATTAATTGATTCACTATATTATTGATAATAGAATGATCATATTCATCATTGTCTAGAGTTGGCGTTGGAACAACAATAAATATTATATCAGTTGAAAGAGCACATGAGATATCAGTTGTAAAAAAGATATTATGGCGATATTGATCTAACATTTTATTAACATCATTTTCAGCTGATATGAAAGTGTTTTTATTGAGTGAAACTATATAATCTTCATTTGCATCAATACCTGTAACTTTATAGTTCTTAGAAGCAAAACATAAACTCATACATAGTCCGAGTCTACCAACACCAATTACAGTAATTGATAATGACATTGTGATTTTTATAATAAAATGTGAAAATACCTTTATATAAAGATAAAATTTATTGATCTAAACAGATAAAAAGTCATGGATTTACTGTTAAGAATAAGAACTAGAACAAAGATTTTCAAAAATAATGATGAATTAGAAGTTTTTTACAATGACAAATATATAAAAGGTAATAAGATAGCTATACTTTCAATTGGTATGTGGAGTACTCATAAATGCGTTGTAGCTACAAATAAATTAAATGAAATTTCAAAAAAAAGTAATGAATTAATGAAAACAATAAGAGAAGTTGGAGGTAAAGTTATACATGGTAGTTCAACATTAGTAAATTTACCAGAATACAGAAAGATGAGAGATAATATTACTAATATTCCAAATGCAACTCTGATAGATAAAGGTATGGTACAATTTCCACCAGTACCATTAGATGATAGTGACAGTGGTATATGTGAAATAAATAAAGATTTTGATAGAAAAAAAGTATTAATGAATCCATATATTGAAATGGATTACGAGAATGATGTAATTTCTGGTCATAATAAAGAGATATTGAATTATTTACACTTTCACAATATTGAATTATTGCTAGTTTGTGGTACACATACTAATATGTGCGTTCTTGATCGCATATATGGTATTAAAAACTTAATTAGATATGGATTTCCAGTAGTATTAGTAAGAGACTTGGTAGATGCTTTACATAATCCTGCATTGCCACCATATACAACTAGAGATCAAACAAATGAATTAATGGCTGAATGGATTGAAGAACATTTTTGTCCATCAATTCATTCTGATGATATTATTAAGATGAATAATGACAAAAAAATAATTTATGTAGATATTGATAATACAATATGCAAAGGAACATATGAAAATCCAACACCATTAACTGATAAAATAAATACTATTAATAATCTATATGATAAGGGACACACTATTATTTATTGGACAGCAAGAGGATGTGTATCAAATAAAGATTGGTTGGAAAAAACAAGAAAACAATTGGATAATTGGAATGTTAAAAGACATATGGTAAAAGTTGGAAAACCAAATTATGATATATTTATATGTGACAAAACTGTTAATATTACTGAACAGATTGATATTAATTCATTAAATTAGATGTCTTTAATTTTATACCCATTGATTATTTAGATATTGTGATATATTACTAGAATTTCCTCTATACATTGAAATCCATATTGAACAATTTCCGGATGATCCAAATATCAAATATTTACATTTAGACATGATTATTGTTATTGCTAAGAAATTTTTAATATATTTATTATTTTCAATATTAGAACAAGTTCTATGAATAACTAGTGCATCATTTTTAGGAATATGCTTTATCTCATCTTTAAAATAGATAGCATTATTAAATGTGTTTAATATTAATTCTATAAATTCTGTTTCATCACTTTGAACTAAAAATATAATATCAGGATTGTCTTTTAATATATCTTTTGCTTTATTTATCATTTCAGAATAACTTGCCAAACTAGATTCAGTTACTTTATCATTACTTCTGTAAAATAGTACACATATATTATCATAATCTAAGTTATATTTTTTTTCAATATTATTAATTATTTCTCTTACAATTTCTGATGGAGAAAAATATTTTTTGATAAATGGTGTAATATTCGAATAATCTAAATGTTTATATTCTATAAATTGATAATCTTTACTATAATTAATAGAATGCTCATATAATATAGTGTCTTCTAGATTATTTTTAAATAAATCATACGTAATATCATCAGTTTCATTTATTTTAAACCATGAAAATTGTTGAGATCTATCAACATTTAATGGTAATTTTTTAAACATATTAAAATATTTTATTATACAATGTAGTTGACATGAACAATTTGAAAAAAATCCATGATTATTCCAATCATATTGTAAGGTATTTCCATCATTGATAATATTAGCCATTAAATCAATATTCATTTAAAAAGAATATACTATTAAATTATAAGTATGTCTTATATCAATAATTTACTTCAATATACTCTTATCTAAATCTGTATTTGAATTCTAGGTACATCATATATTTCACTTATAACTCTAGAAAACCCAGAATTATGATATATACTAAAACAATAAATTTTTTTTGCAGTAGTCATTAATAAAAACTCAACTAATGTATCTTTTACAAAGCTATTATCTGATATTTTTGCAATATCTTTATAATTTGGATCAGTATAATTAAAATAATCAGACACTATTCCTAAATGTATAGGAACACAACTTGTTATTTTTAGATTATATTTATTTGCTAATTTATTTTTTAACATATAACTATCTGATATTACCAATATGTTATCATTACCAAATTCGGATATAATATTATTGATGTTTTGTTCTATAGCCCATGGTATAGTTAGATCATTATTACAATCTATATCTCCAGATCTAATATGTATGACACAATAATTATTTAAATTTAAATGACTTTTAATTGTAGCTACTTCATTTAATAATTCTGGTTTAAAATTCAGTATTTTTTTCATATAATCTTTTTCATCATCATTCAATGGATAATCAATAACATGATTAGTAATAACATAGTTGGTTTTATTATTATTGAAAATATGTTGAAAATTGTCATGAGATATATTAAAATATTCAACAGGTTGTTCATCATTAATTTCAAAACCATCATTAGATGTAATAAAATTACCAATTGGGTGTTTTTTAAAGTCTACATATAATTTGTAGTTTACATTTTTAGAATATCTATAAAAAAACATACATCCTCTTAAAAAATCTGCTAATCCAGGAGGTAATTGTACAGTTTTACAAATATTTGTATACTGGTGTACTATTATTGTATCATTTGACATTTGTTAATAATAAAATATAATAGTCTTTATATAGAGATATAAAGATATAATTATAAATATATAAATACTAATTTTGATGGATTTAGAAATAATAAAAATGCTATCAGTTAGAGATACTGATATATCAGATCATTTAGAATCTATATATATAAACTCTTTAAATTTCAATCCTAAGTTAATTGTTGAATTAGGTGTAAGAGAAGGACAATCTTCAAGAATTTTTTCATTAGTTAATGAAAAACTGAATTCAAAAGTAATTGGTATAGATATAGATACTTGTTATTATTCATATGTATATAATGGTACATTTTATAAAATGAATGATATTGAATTTGGTGAAAACTATTCAAAATATTCAGATTCGAAAATTGATATATTATTTATAGATACGACTCATATGTATGATCATACAACTGCAGAAATAGCAACATTTTTTCCTTTATTACAAGATAAAGCATTGGTTATTTTTCATGATACAAATTTAAGAGAAAAATATTTACATAGAAATGGAAATATTGGTACTGGATGGGATAATAATAGAGGTGTTACTCGAGCATTAGAGGATTACTTTAATATTTCTGTTAATGAAGAAGAACATTATAGTTTAAATATTAAAAAAAATGAAGATAATTGGAAATTAGAACACGATCCAATATGTAATGGTTTAACTCTTTGTTGGAAAAATTAATCTATTTAGGCTCTATAAAAATATTGTTGTTTACGTTTTCTACTATTTTATAATTAAGTTCATTTTCAATAAAACTTTCTAAATCTTTAAGTGTATAATTAAATTGATTTATATTTGGTTCCTCATATTCTAATAAGATAATTGGCTTATATTTTTTAATTACATTTATACCGCCTTTTAATATATTTAATTCACAACCTTCAGTATCAATTTTTATAAAATCGAAAGGAATGTTTTCAAAAAATTTATCAAGTGTATAAGTTTCTATATTAACTTGATATGAATCATCTTTATCAAATCTTATTAAATTATTACCAAAAGTATTCAAGCCTGAATGACTTTTACAAACGTTCAATTTCAATATATCATTAGTATTGCTTATACCATTTTGAAAGACTTCAACATTTGATATATTATTTAATTTTATATTATCACATAAAAACATAAAATTTGTTGGCTCAGGTTCAAAAGCATACCATTTGGTATTAGTTAAAAATTTTGACATTAATGTAAATAATCCTGATTGAGCACCAATGTCAATAATTTTTGCATTTTTTTTAGAAGAAACTAAAGTATAAAATTTTTCAAGCAATAGTTTATCATCATTAATATTTGGGTACCAAGTATATCTATTATGTATAATACATTTCTCTTCTATTACTATTTTTTCATTAAAAATATAATCAATATTAAATAATGTCATTTTTAATAATTAAATGATTTGTAATCCTTATATACTTTATATACTTTATATAAGGATTAGAAATCATTTAATTATTAAAATGATATTATCTTATATTTCTACAAATGAGGGCATTGGTGCTCAATATCAAAGAATATTAGGTATTTTAGGTATATGTCGCACTAATAATTTTAAATATTACCATAAAATGATCACAGTTGGTCATAACTATGATAATGATCCTGAATGGAATGATAAATGGGACAAATTTTTCAATATATCAAATAGTGATTTAATTGTTAGAGAAAATCTTGATCTTAAACATATACTTGTACCTCATAGAATTAACAATATTAATCTATTAAATAATAAAGATTATATTTATGACTTTGAAAATGGACATAATATTGTTGATAGTAATCCTGATTACTATTATGGTTCTATAATTGAAGAATCGCGATTTTTATATGACGAATCTAATAAGAATCGTGGTTTAAAATTTTTTATTTCTGATAAAAAAAATGTAGCTATACATATTCGAACAGCAAATAGTGTAGATACAGAACCACAGGAATTATTACCAGGTGAAATAAGACATATATCTAATGAAACTTATAAAAAAATTATAAAAAATTTAGCAAATGAAAATAATCATATCCATATATTTACACAAGCTTCATTTGATTTAAGCAAAATAGATGTTGGAATTGATAATATATCTTATCATATTGATACAGATACATTTGATACATTTCATCACTTAGTATATGCTGACGTACTTGTAATATCTAAAAGTTCTTTTAGTTATTTAGCAGCAATTTATAATAGAAATACTATAATGTATTTACCATCACATTTAGTTCCTTTAAAACATTGGATTAGATTAGAGTAAATTCGTCAGCCCAAAATTTAGATCCAGACGTTTTCCAATAATAATTATTTTTATCAACTTTATTAATATCAGGTACGTAAACAACTTTATTTTTATCATTGATTAAATAAGCTCCCCACCATCCAAATGTAGACAATGAAGTTAATATTGCATGATTACATAATGTAAAGATAATGAAGTCATCAATATCTTTATTATTTTTAGAATATGATACATCTAATGTTGGGAAATACTTATTAAAGTAATATTCACACCATTCAATATCTGATAGATTGTTACTGATTCTTGAACCACCTGAAAATATTAAAAATTTACATTTAGTAGTATCAAATTTATTGATAGTAGTCTGTAAATAATTAAATAACCATTCTGATTCAGTACAATGATCGGTATTTGCAATACCATTACTAAAATATCTATTATCTACGCAATCTAATGTATCTCCTCTTCTAATATGAATAGCTACAATTTGTTCTTTATTATTTTTAATACTATTTATATAATCAATTGCATAAGTTTTAGCAGTTTCCTTTATTGTAAATTCTTTTTTAATTTCATTTTTAATATGTTTAAAATAATATTCTGATTCTGGAAATTCATCTATATTAATATTAGCTGACATATGACAATTAAATATATCAGGATCATCACATCCTTTTAAAACAGGAATTTTTGTAATTAAAGGTTCCGTGATATTTTTAATAGAAATATCTAAATTAAATAAATCATGCAATAAACATTTTTGACCATGCCAGTGTCTATTTTCTACTCCAAATGGCAATATTGGAATGTAATTTAATTTTGCAGCTAACCCTTTAATAGCAGCATATTGAAAAAGCTGATTTCCAAGTCTACCATTTTCACCAATTTTACTATACGTCACAAACATATCTATAAAATAGAGCAAATATATTTTTAAATAATTTTTAGAGCTCTTTTACAGCTCTTTTGCAGCTCTTGCTCTTTTACAGCTCTTTTGCAGCTCTTTTGCAGTTATTGCTGCTCTTGTAAAATCTTAAATCCATGTTGATTTTTATAATATGAGTAAGCTTTATTAAATCTTTTACTAGATAATGGATTAATAGAAATACCTACTTCTTCTGTTCCATATTTCCAAGCAGTATTTGGATAGCTACCAAACATTTCAAGATCATTTGGAGGATGTGGTGGTACAAATGTAGCTATACCAACTTTTTGCAATGCACAAGAAAATCCAATGTCTTCTCCACATATTAATTGTTCTTCAATATCAAGAATTGGTTGTAATGTCCATAAATACTGTAACCATTCTTTTTTAAAGAACCATGAATGACCAACAATATCAGCTCGTGAAATATGGTCATTTGGTCTATCCCATCCAACTCTAAAATCAGTTTCATAATTATTTGTATTTGGCTTAAATATAACTCCAATAGTTCCTAAAAGACCATTAACTTCGTTTATTGTATCATAGCAATTCTGAAACCATTTAGAGCCTGGTATTGTATCATCATCAAATACACAGACATATTTTGTATTTGCTAATAGGCCTAATGCAAACCGTCCCCATACACCAAAATTATGTGCTGAATTTACTATAATAACTTCTTTATCATTTTTAACTTCTTCTGGAACTTCTATTCCTTCTGCGTAATTTACCCATATTAATATTTGTTTTGGTTTTAATGTTTGTCTTTTAATAGCTTTAAGTTGTTCAATTAAACAATGTGGTCTTTTAAATACATTTAATATACATGTAATTTCTGGAGAATCTTTATGGCCATTATTATGATCACAAATCATATTATAACAAGATTGATGTGGCTGTAAATAATGTCTATTTGTAGTTCCTTTCATAAAAATATCAAGAGTTGATCCAACATCAACAAATTGACAATCTGGATATTTTTCAAAAAGCATAGGAATTACTATTTTACTAATTGGACCAAATGAGAATAAGAATAATTTTGTTTTATTTTCTTTAATCTTATCATCTATCCATTTATTTATTTGATCATAGAAAGTTTCTTTTTCTGATTCCCATTTATTAACCAAATACAAATCAGTTGTATAACGTTCTACTACATTTAGCTTATACTCTTGACTATTATATATACCTGGTCCAATATAATAAAAAGGTATTTGATTACCAATTAAGAAAGAAGCAAATATACGAAACCCTCTATTGCAAATAACATTTGCATATGTCAAATAATTCTCAGAAATATTAAAAGTTTTCATATAATATTCATAAATCTCTTTCTTTCCATTCATACAATCGATACAAGGAATACCAATATATACATTTTTAAGCTTAGTTGCTTGAATTATTGCATTCTTTAAATCGTTTGTCAAACTATTATTAGAATGTGTCCAATTATCTGTATTTGTAAATGTTTCACCTTTTAATATCATATATTCACCATCTGCTGGTCTGATTAAACCAAATGGTTCATTTCTTTTAATTTTATCTAAAAAATAGTGCAGATGTTCAACACTAGTTTGTCTTTTCCAAATATTTAATTCTGGTTGCATTATATTTATCTGAAAATATTTAAATTCTTATATAAAGATACTTTGATTATTTTCTAATAATGTCTGATCTTGAAAATTGTTTTACTTATATATATATAATAACAATGTCTGGACATCTCCAGATGGTACAAAATCAGGTTTAGGTAGTAGTCATAATTATACTAATAATATAAGTAAAAAATTAATTAATTTTATTAATGAAAATAATATTAATAATATGGTTGATACGTCATGTGGTGATTGGAATTGGATGAAGTTGATTAAAAATGATCTATGTAATTATGTCGGTATTGATATTGTTAAAAATTTAATAAATAGTCATAAATTGATATATGAAAATGAAAAAATAAATTTTATAAATACTGATTTTCTTTCTTATCTTAAAAATCAATCTGATAATTCAATTGATTTAATATTATGTAGACATACTTTAGAACATCTAAAAACATCTTACAATATTGAATTTATAAATGAATGTAAAAGAGTATGTAAGTATTTATTTCTTACTGGATATAATAATATTGAGAAATTAAATAGTGAATTACCAAATTCTATTTATAGACCAATTAATCTAAAATTAGCTCCTTATTATAACATATTGAATGAATATTATTTAGAAGAATTCTATGATGGACCAACGGATAAATATTTATCCGAAATGTATATGTATATATACAAATTTAATTAAGTATTTTTAATATCTTTTCGCATGTTTTACCATCTCCATATTCATAACCGCGTTTACTTGGTGATTTGTTTAAATCAATTGTTAATAAATCATTATTATTTATCAATCTATAGTTATCTTTTGATATGGCACTTCTTTCTGTCGCTTCTCTTAAAATATAGAGATATTTGCCTAAATAATTAGCTTCTTCTTGAATACCTCCAGAATCTGTAATTACACAATTGCATCTCGCAAGTAAATTTATCAATTCTATATGAGATAATGAAGGTATAATTTCAAGATTAGTTAAATCATAGTTTTCATTATTTTGTGTCTTCATTCTTTCTTCTGAAATAATTTTACTTAATGATGGATTTGGATGTGTCAAAAAGTAAAACTTGATATTTTTATATTTTGATACAAGTATATTCAAATTATGTATCGTTGTTCTATAATCATCCCAGTTTTCTCTACGATGTAGCGTTATTATAATCACATTATCTTGTACTAATTTATCTTCAATATTATAACTACTTACTAAATCTAATATTGTATTTCCAACTACGTGAATATTATCTGATGTTGATACAACTTTTTCATTTATTAAGAAATTCTTTTCAATTTCTGATGGACATAAATGAATATTTGTAATTCTGGATATCATTTCACGATATCCTTCTTCTGGATATGGATTATTTAAATCATATGTTCTCATTCCAGCTTCAAGATGTATGCAAACTTTCTTCATTTGATATGCGCAAAGTAACGAGTAGAAACAACTAGCTGTATCACCTTGTGCTAAAACATGTGTCGCATTTTCAATATATTTTGGTAGACTTTTAAGTATATTAATTCCAATATTTGAAAGTCGATTCTCTGAAATATCTTGAATTTCTAATAATTTATCATAATATCCTGTATCTTCCCCATACGATGGATGTTGATTGATACGGACAACAACTAAATTATAATTTTTTCTCTTTAATGCATCAACTAACATTTTTAATTTCAAAAATTCGGGGCGAGTTCCATAAATAATTACAATATTCATTTGAATGAATATTAATAGAAAAATAATGTTTATATCAATTATTATTACTTTTTGCAATTTTTTTAGAAAAACTGTGTATATACCCCTTAAGATAATTTTTAGTTGAATCACAAGATAACTAAATAAATTTTTTTATTCTTTTAAGAATCAACTAATATTATTTATTTCAAAAAATCGCGAGAAATCTCATAAATAATTCGAATCTATATAGATTATTGGTTTATCATCATAAATACTTTAGATGCTGATGCAGGGTCATAAGTACTAGATGATAATGAATTAGAATCTTGACTATTATTTGAGTTAGATGACATAATTAATAAATAGATTAAATATCCAATCAATGCAATTAAAAATATTCCCAGAACTATTCTATACATTTACTATTTTTCTAGTCAGAATTTTTATTTGTTATCAATATCTTCACATAAGTCTATTAGATCTTTAGTAATGCTTTCAAGTTCATTTATTTTTTTAAGCGACCATTCGTTACTATCTGGAGATTCTAATTTCATTTTCTCTTTAATTAAGAGATAAATCTGTTTTTTTATATCATGTATATCTGTGAATAAAGACATTTTATATAATAATTAGAATATTAAAATTATATTTTAACCGAAGCCAAGCTAACTAGGCAAAATTTTTCTCATAACGTTTATTTGCAAAGGATATCTTATCTGAGCCATAGACCCATTTACCAATCTCTTTTACTTTTAGATCTGTATCGGGAATACCATAAATTTTAATAGCTTTTCCAATTTGACTTGGTTTCAATCCAGCGGCTTTTAAATTTAATTCTATACTATGTAGATATTTCACTGATGGAACAGCGGTCATTTCCATATCTTCTTTTACATATCCCATAGCAGTATATGCTTCTCCGGTATGTACGTCATGAACTGTAAAAGTATCTTGATAGTACCATCCAGCTGCCCCAACACCTTCATATTGATCGAGCTTTTTAATTTCAGTTTTAGTCATTTTTACAATACTTCCATATACTTTTTTCTTTGGATCAGGCCATATAGATGCTACAGCACCATTCCATGTACCACTATACCCACTGAATATACGAGCATACCCTTTTAGGACAACTGGACGATACTCCCAAGCACCCTTATGATCTACACGACCACGCAATTGTTCCATTCCATTTGATCCATAGCAAAATACCCAAGTTTTCTCACGCTTTTTTGCTGGCTGCTTCTCTGGCTGCTTCTCTAGCTGCTTCTCTAGCTGCTTCTCTGGCTGCTT
>Ga0164296_1002634_pt1 | contig 17602 bp, 26 predicted proteins | sample GEODES057metaG_FD_113533 | JGI IMG/M metagenome (GOLD analysis project Ga0164296, IMG submission 113533) | Dystrophic lake water microbial communities from Trout Bog Lake, Wisconsin, USA - GEODES057 metaG | ecosystem: Environmental > Aquatic > Freshwater > Lake | place: USA: Trout Bog Lake... | reverse complement strand
TCTTCAACGCCGAAATGTTCTCTAATTCCACTAATCATCTTTTCACAAGCACGGTCATACCCAATAACATAATGTGTATCAGTTGCTGGTTCCCCTCTAACCTCTAAGGCAATGTCTAAACATTCCCCTACAATCAACTCGGCGAATCTATTCTTAATCGCATTCAATTGATCCTGTGTAAGATTGGTCCATGTGCTGGGTACAATCTCATCCAGTGCTTGGTCAAATAATTTATTAATTCGTTTGTTCATTCTTCAACTCCAAAATGTTGTTTAATGGCTACACGTAAATGGTTGACACCAATTTGCCTCTGCATTGAATCTATTGCATGCTGTTCTGTCCATGCCTCAAAATTCTTATTAGTTTGATCACAAATTGCCAAGACATCCCGCACAACCAATTGGACCAACTGCTCGTCTCGCACACAATCGTACAGAACAATTTCCCTGAGATCGGGCACGATTTTACGTGCCAATGTATCTGCTTGTCTTGATAATTTATAAATCTGATTGTTCATTATATTTCTTTCACATAATGTAATACAGTTACTTTGGCATTGTTAATGCGACCGTCAATCCGTGTATCTTTGATACGAGCACTGACTTGACCATCGGTCATTTTGTTTTTGCTAATGAATGAAACAATATTGCCTTTTTCGTCTTGGCCGTAGTGTGCAAATATATTATAGTTTTGCAGATATTTTACACTGATCACAGTTAGTTTGAAAGATACCTTGTCTTTGACTTTGCCTATATGATCGCTGTAAATACCCAATTGGCTCAATCGTTCTTTGATATTGTCGTTGTTTAAATTGTCAGCAAACAACTTTGGTGCCCATGCCATGATACCAATGTCACGCAATTTTATTTCTGGTTTTTCTACAATTGTAGAAACTGATACAAGAAAGTCGTTGCTTAATTTACCAGTTAGGGTATTTAATGTAACACGTTGTACAATACCAGACTGAATTAACTCAGCTTCTTTGAGTAATTCATCGGTGTGTTTTACACCTTGTTTTAGAAATTCTGCAATTTGCTCTTTGTTGCTGACAATGCCCTTGTCGGGATCACTTATACGAACAACGGTATTATTATTGGCACGAAAAGCCAAAATAGACGCAATTATAGCATCAATTGTGTTAAAAGTGTTGTTTTTTGACACAGAATCCACCTGTTAATTTGTTACTATGCATATAGTATAACAAAAGATTCTTTATTGGTCAACTGGTTTTTTTCTGGGTAACAGTTTGATGCAAAGCATTAAGATATTGGGTTTGATTAACCATTTTTCTTTCCAACTCTGCTACTCTATTCATCAACTGTCGATTTTGAGCATGTAATTGCTCGATTGTAACGGTAGCATCCTTGAGGCGTTTTTCGTGATTAAGCAAGTTAGGGCGTGGTGGAGCATTTGGGTCCACTGGACGCTTTTTCTTTACTTTATACATGTCTGCTACGTTAATCATAATAGTATTTATTCAGTTACCGTTGCCTCGGTTGCTTCGGCCGGTTCTTCTTTAGGAATAAACTGTTCAAGATACGGCATATCTAATTGTGCCATTACTTGGATAACATATTTTGGATATGATTCTAAAAAATACTTAAACAATGAATCAAAATCTCGTTGCATTGCATTGTATCTATTTTGCACCACTGTTTTTGTATTGAGATTTAACACAACACCAGCATACATTTGATCCTTGGCTGACAATCCCTTGGTAAATTCAATACGCTCATCATATTGGAAATTGTCGGGATCTTGCATGTATCCTGCCACATGTGTCATCTTTGGGTTCCGTGGTTTTTTCATGTAAAATGCAACCAAATGGATATCTTTAATTTTACTCATTATTTTCCTATCTGTGTTAATTCAACCAATGTTGCTGACAAATTGATTTCTGCATCTGCCACCTGACTATGATTTACAAGTCCTTTACGAATTGCTAGAATTGCTTCATCCTGTCCCTCGGGAGTATTACTCCATAAATCTAAGTTATCATACATCCAACGAAACATACCGTCAATATCTTCCACTGATGCTTGAGCACAAATAACACTACGTGCTTGTCTAATGGCTCCGATCTTCATAAAATTCACTGCTTCAAGTTTCCAGTCTTTAGTACTGGCATCACTGCTGTCTGGCTTAACCAATTCGCCAGTGGTACTGTTTGCTTGCAATAGGTTTAAACACTTACGCAAGTCGGGATAGGTTGCGTCAATATAGGTGTTTAAAGTATCAATATCGGCAGCAATCTCTTCTTGTGCAAGTACCGTGGCTGCACGTACAAGAAATTCATCCTTACCAGGTTTTTCAATATGAAACCCTTGACACCGACTGTGAATGGCATTCATAATTCTGTTGGGATAATTGCAGGTAAAAATGAATCTTACATTAGATGCATAGTCTTCCATTAGATTACGCAGAGCTGGTTGTACTGACTGCTGATTCATGTAATCTGCTTCATCAATTAACACAACTTTAAACTTACCAAAAGGCATTGTTTGAACAAAGTTGATTAGTTTGTCAACCCATTCAATCTTACGACCTTCCTTGGATCCGTTAGCAACCAATACATCATAATCATCAACACCCAACGAATTGATTAACAATTTTGCTAGTGTTGTTTTTCCAGTGCCGGGACTGCCACTTAGTAAAATATGCGGAATACTTCCTTCTTTGATCCACGATTCTACTTGTTGTCGTTGGTTTTCATCTGTAAATACATAACCATCCATTGTGTTTGGTCTGTACTTTTCTGTCCAAAGTTCTTTCATTAATATCTACTTCCTAGTTGGCCTGGCTCATTGCTATTAGTGCAGGCTAAGTTGTGGTCTGTGCTGTGCGGACAACGTTTATTGCCGCACGTGGGGCAAACAATCATCACTGTCATTACATAAGGTATTCCGCCTTGTACTTTTAAATCCTTGTTACAATTATAACAGTAACAGGCTTTTTGTAAAGGCTCAATCACACCAATTCCTCTAAGATTCCCAACGCTTCTGCCGCAATAAGCAACCATCCTGCTTCAGGCAATCCCACTATAATTAATGATGCGCCGGCGCCAATTCGTAATACACTCTTTACAAGGCTAACATAAAAATGTCCGCGGCTGGTATCTTTGGGTTGAATTTCCATTATAATTTCCAATCTTTCTTTGCTTGTTGCCAAACTTGGCGTGGGTTTAAAATGCACCATATACCAATTATAAATGGTGCAGCAATTAGATAAATTATAACACGCCATGAAGGAATAGTCAACATTGGTTCACGATGTGGGCATCGTCCCTGTTGCCAATCGCAATCATAGTCTACTTGTTTTCTACAAATGTGGCAGGTTATCTTTTCAGAATCTCTACTATCCGGTCCTGTTCCCATTGTTCTTCTCCTACAAATGTTGGAAGTTTAGCGTACTCATCTTCTAACCAACATTTTAGCATATATAATTCATGTTTGCAATCGGATGCAGTAAATCCGTCGTTATTTGGCGAACGAATTTCCCATATGTATTTTCTAATTGCCGAATATGCCGAATCGGGGTCGGGTTTACGAAATCCCATGTTACCAACGACTCTTAGAGTCCATTAGTGTTGCAGTACTGATGTTATCGTCACTGGGTTCAGTGTCCGAAATCAACAGTATGTCAGCAGGGTCAATGCGACGAATAGTATGTTCACCATTGGTATCTTCAATTTTTACACCACGTGTCCACCGACCGTGGCTAACTAAGATCCATTGTCCAACTTTAATGTCTTCTTGGTCCGAACCAATGGCATAGACTTGTGCCCATCGTGGGCGAATACCAGCTGATCGCAAATCGTCACCTAGCAATAAAATACCACTTGATAATTTACGTCCATCGAAATTCATGTCAGATACTAGCACATGATCTTTAAGTGCTCGAATATCTTTAATTTTGATTGAATTCAACATTGTTTAAATCCTTGAAGGTCCATTGGCTTTTTTCTGTTCTGCAGGTGTGGGTGCAGCTTTTTGTACTACAGAAGTTGTTTTTGCAACACTACTAGCCAATGCACCCCTAGTTGATGGTGCAGGTGCTTGTTGCTCGGGATTTGCAGGTGTTGCTAAATTGCTTGCTAAATCATGTAATTCTTTTGCTTTTTGTTCGTTAACTGCCATTTGTTGCTCCGTGTATGTTGTTGGATCATTTGGGCTATATCCTGCATCCGGTACAGCATAAATCTGATCCATAATCTGATTTCTTGTGGCTGTTACTCCACCGCCTGCGCCAATTTTATCGCCACGTGCGTTTACTTTCATATTACCCACAGCAATAACTTTTTCGTTTGATAATTTTACTTTATCAATATCAACACTTTTACCACGTGCTGTTTTATATACTCTTGACATATTGTCTCCTAATTATTTCAAAAATTCATCAATGGATAAGTCGTAATACATTGAATTAATTTTATGTACACCTAACAAATATAGTACGTAACTTGCTACGCTACTACCACGACCTACACCCCATAATACATTATTTACTCGCATAGTATCAACGAAATATTTTAAGTATCTCAAGAGATTAAATAAATCTCTTTCTTGATACAATAATAATTCTTCACCTACTCGTTGTAATTCGGGTTCTGTTTTGCAAAGATCCAACAGATATTTTGCTATATCTAATTGACGATATTCATCGGGCATGTGCCATGATTCTTGTTGCATTTGATGAAATGCGTCAACGTCATAATCTGGTGGCAGTGGATGATATTCTTTTACCTGTGGCAAATCACTGTATGTAAGTTTTACACTGGCATTGTACCTATCCCAATCTTTGACTAAAAATTTAGATACATCCAACCCAGGATCTCTGTAAAGTAACTCGCAGAGTTCATCCGTTGTGGTGTAGGCTTGGCCGAAGTTATCGTACTTCATTGAATATCAATAATATTCTTAAATTGCTTTGAATTCTTTTGCATTTCATCTAACGCACGTTCACCACGGCGCCGAATTTCCTCTTGATAATCATTCATTAACATTTGTAATTGTGATACCATATCAGCACTTCCCATGCGATATGCTGATGAAATTCTTTTGACTAAATCACTGTGTTTTTGATTTAATTCATCAAGTGACATTTTTGATAAGTCTGGCGCCAATGGGTGAAACATTATAGATCTCCGTCTTTGCGGTTCTCACTGTAGTAAGCATCAAACTCACCACCAGGATACCTGGCTTTTAATTTATTTACATTTTCTGCAATAACATCATTTGGATCTAAGTTAAGTGCACGGCACGCATTAATCCAGTACCACATAATATCTCCGAGTTCTCGTTTCATATGAAAGATATTTTCTTCATTAACAGGTTTACCTTGGAAGAAAATCTTTTTAGGAATTTCAGTAAATTCTCCAGCTTCGGCAGCCATACCTAAACAGGCTGTTAGCAACAATGCCGGATTAACAGTTGTATTATTGTTGATGTCATTGATTTTGTCAATCATAGCACCGGGGTAATTAGATTCAGTGCTGGTAACTTGCGTTACAAAATCTGTGTATTTGTTTAAATCAATTTGCATAAAAGAAAACTCCTAGTTCAGTTAGTATAAACTAATTTGCACTAGGAGTCAATGATTTTTGGTATTAATTATACTCTATACCATGTACTTGAAGTAGTTTGATAAATCAAATTTATGTTTACGTTACCAGAACTAAAATAATTAGTTGGAACGTATTTTACAAGTGCAGATGCTGGCGCCCAAACGTTTGCTGTAGTGATCGGCGCAACAGACGCAATTTTAATTTTTTGCCCATTAACTGGACTACTTGGTAATACAACAGTAAGCAGACCTGTGATTGTAGCAGAGTTAACACTATCAATAATCAATGTACTGATATTTGCATAGGTATTAATTGTATGAGCACCGGTGGTAGCAACACTTTGTAAATTAGCACCGGCTTCGATAGTACCAGCATCAGTTCTAAATGTGCCGTATACATGTACGCTTTGGTCATTTTCAATACCCATTGCTTGTGTAACAGTTTGGCTTGATGTTCCGTCTTGGCGAGTAAAAAATCCAATATTACCACCAAGTCCGTTTCCAGTACCGTTTGCACCAGTTGTGTAGTAACCAATTGCAGCCGTTTGCTGGAATCCACCTATGCCACCTACACCACTGTAAGAGTATGCTTGGAAAAATCCCAATAAATCACCTGATACTGTTGGGAGTATAGTTCCTAGTGCTAAATTACCACGACTTGCAGTTACCCCATAACCATTTTGTGCAGCTTGTGACTGAACCGTTGCAGTATTAATTGTACTCAACATAAGATTGGCACCGTTGACAGTATTGATCGAACCCAACACTGACATGGCATCTTGACCTTGTTCAACGGTAAGGGCTGTTTGGTATGTCGGTAAGTTATAACCAATTAATAGTGTTGGGTTAACAGCAGGATTGTAATAAAAACTCGGATCACGGAATTGAACACGATTACGTGTTAAGTCAAATATTAAAAAGTTTTGTCCGCCATCGACACTGGAGAAATCAAATACATAGTTTCCTGGTACGTCAAATGTAATAGATCCGTTAGTAGAATTAAATCCTGCTAAGTCAGTGTCACCAATGGTAACTGATGATGGTAATGTAACTGTATGCGCTACGTTAGTAACAACAATCCAAATTCTCATAGAACCGTAACCTAACGATGCGGCTCCGGTACTAGCTGGCCAATTAGCAAAACTTAAACTAATTGCACCACCAGTGGTGATTTTTTGGAAGTTACCTTGTGTAAAATCTAGTGTTGCGGCAGTTTGTACAACACCCAAATCAATCAATGACTGTGTCCAAGCCTGTAATTTTGGTGCAATCAGCGGAGTGCCGGCCATGTCGTTAATCAACGTTTGACCAGACAACGCCGAAGTTACAATTGCCTTTGACTGCAACTCAGTTATTTCGTTTGATGCATCAATGAAATTGTTTTTAATATTGGTGAAATTATCGCGAAATCCCTGGCTGGCATTATCTTGCCCTGCTACCGGAAACGTACCGTCGATATTATATGGGTTAATGTTTGATGGCATTTATTATGATCCTAATCTTATTAAGTATTTAGTACGTTTTAACTTGGCATTTTAACTTAATGTCAAATTGCCCCATTTTCCTAGGTGCGTAGTATATACTTGAACATTGCTAAACGTATAGTTATAAACCATCATACCATTCTTAGGAGATGATATTGCAGCAACTTGAGTTTGTGTTAAATTTGCTAAACTTGTAGTTCCATTGACAACTAAATTTCCCACATTTGCTGTGGTGTTAACAGTAATGTTAGCAACTGTTGAACTTCCTGTGCCCCAATTACTTGTATATTGGCTCCAGGTATTTGTTCCTACACAAAAATACAAATAATTTGCATCATATGCTAGTTGGCCCACAGTACCAATTGAAGTTGACTGTAGCGGCGGTGATGCTATTGTACTCGGTGCCGCCGTTACAACTCCTTGTAGTGCAGTTATTTCTGTTTTAGCAATAGAAAAATTATTTACAATATTTGAGAAATTGGTTCTGAAACCTTGAGTATCATTATCTTGCCCAGCAATGGGATATAACGTGTTGATATTTGTTGGGTTAATGTTTGACATTTAGTTAAATGCTCCGTCTTGTGGGAATCTTAGATATTTATCTTGAGTTCCTGGCACATAATATTGATCTTTGTAGGAAAAGAATCTTGTGGTATTTGAGTTGAATGTTGTGGCAGGATTTAAATTTTGTGGTGTTACCTTGTACACACTATAGTATGGCACAGTTGGAAGTCCTGTATATCCAGGTGGTGTAGTTACACCATTGGGTGGTCCGTAATACATAACAGCACCGCCGTATGTATTACCACGAACAATATTTACACGAGAGTTTACATCTATAGATTGTGTGAATACCAAATTAACTGTATTGTTAATGATGTTGACAGTCCATATACCACCGCGTTGATTTTGTAAACTTGGATTTTGTGTGTGCTCTAAGAAACCAGGTGTAATAGAATATTCATCATAGGCTTCAGAATCGTAACCAGCATTAACTCCTGTTTTTACATTATCGCCGATGTAAGCATCAACATAAGAGCCCCAGCCATCGTAAGGTTCGTTTACACTAAACAATTCTTGCTGTGCAAAAATTAATGTATCGCCAGTTTTAAAAGTTGTAATACCATCTAAGCCGCCTGAGCTAACTACATAATTAACTGGACGTCCATTTATTTGATCAAACGGAACTCCAGTGATTGCATAGGTAACAGTAGCAACAATATCTCCGACAGTTTTAAATCCGTGATCAAATGTTGTTTCGGTACCTGTTATAAAAGTTCTAGTTGTGTAATTAAAATTAGTACTGTAGTAGTTGTCAACTTCGTATCGATCAACTGTAAACTGCATGTTGCTGAAATTAATACCAGAATTTTTTAATCTATATGCTATTAATTTACTAGCACCTTCGACAGTATAAGCCAACACAACTGCTTTTGTATACCCTAGCGGAGGATTAAATGCAGATACACCTGTTCCGGGTTGGTTACTGGTCATCCATTCTGGTAATGTACTTCGGTCTGAGTATCCAACACCTGCAGCCAATCTATCAATCATATTTTGAGTTGTGTTTGGATAAATGGTATTGAATGTATTTCCATTTTTATCTATGTAAGGATGTGTAATCTTTGTCAATGATACTTCTAATGGAGGGCCATTGCCAGCTGAATTTTCTTCTGGGTCAAGGACTTCAACATAAACCACTTCGTATTTTACATTGTAATTGTTGTCTAATACTGTTGCAGTTTTGATTTCTCCAAAATTGTATGTTTTAATCCAATGATTGTTTGCAATAGCCGCTTGATATAGATCAAGCTCTTGTGTAGTTAAACCGGCCATGAATAACATCTGCATGTCTGACTGTATGCCAAACCATGGATCTCCATAACGATAAATTAATGATGGAGCAAAAATATTAGTATCTTTTATAATAGATGTGTATATTTGTCTTTGGTCAAATGCTGGCATTGCTTTTATATACAGATTATTATAAGGTTCTTTGTCAGTTACACTCATAATAATACTAAATTCTTGTATTGAACTTATAGTGCCATCTGTAGTAGAAACTTCAACATAGAAATTATAAGTTCTATCAATAGTCAATGAACCACCATCAAATGTAGTTTCAGCATGATCCAGAGTAAATGATTCAAATGTAACTCTACCAATTATGTTACCTGATGAATCAAGTGAAAGACCCTGTGGTAGTCTGCATGGGAAGTTTGCTTTGTCAATTAACGAGTAAGTCAATGAACGACCTTCTGTATTAATTGCTTTTACAGACAAATCACTGACTGCACCATTTGTAATATATCCCAAATTTTTTGTACTTATCCATTGTATTGTATTATTAACATCACCCTTAACTGGTAATGTAAAAATAACTGGTGGACTTGTTAATGTTTGTGCATTCTGACCTGTTATGGTCTTATTAACCTGTAGAGTAAGTGTAAAGTTTGAAAGTGCAGCTTCCTGCGAATCAATCTTTCCATATAACCATCCGGTTGATGAATCTAATACAAGTCCAGGTAAATTTGTTACGCTGGTATTAATAAGACCAATACTGTCAAATCCTACACCGCTTAAATGATAAACATCATCGCCGTTGTAGTCAAATCCATTATCAACTCCAGGGACTCCTGCATCAAATGTTCCGGCTTGATTAACTAAGCTGTAGGTTAATGCATATCCTTGTGGATCATATCCTTGGAATTTGTAAGCATAATAACTGTTTTGTCTTCCGGCTGGTAATGTTGTTGATGGATCTAACAACATTGGTACATAGTAATTTCCAGAATCTAATGTAATAAATGTATCATTAACAGTATTATCTGTGCTGTCAGCAGTTAAACCGCTTCTACCAACAACGTTAATAGAATACTTTTGCAAATCATAATTTGCTCCATCATAGGCCTGTACAGTAAAACTATAGGAAATACTAGCAGAAACATTAATATAGTCGTATGGAGTTCCGTCGTACTCTTGTTGATCTGTTATTATGCCAGAAACTGTAGTAGTGTCGCCGTCGTATCCTTCGGGACCCGATGTTCCTACTAATTGGATTGGGCTCAAATAACCATATAACAATCCTGTTGACGACAAAGTGATTCCTGGAGGTAGCGTTCCGCCGACCACTGACCATTGTATAGTTACATTAGGATTAGGTTCTGACACTAATAACTGTTGACTAAACAATTCACCATCAAAGAATGTGCCTAGTAAGTATGGTGCTGAAGGACTTGAAGAAGTTGGTTCAATAGTAGGACCAATTACGTTTGTTATAGTAATATTAAATGCCTGATCAACTACACGACCTGCAGAACTAGTTGCTCTTACTGTAAATCTATAAGTTTCAGTTTGGTCAACGGCAATTGAGCTTAATATAGTTGGAACACCTTGAAATAGTCCCGAGTAGGTAAGACGCATACCACCTGGTATATCCCCTGAGACTAAAGTATATGTTATTGTAGCACCCGGAGTTGTATCAACTGCTTCAAGTTGTAATGAATAAAATTCTGCCACTGGTACTGTACCTAAGTTACCAGATGGTGTTACCCATTCAAACGATGACATATTAATATTTGAAATGGTAATACTGAAACTACCATCTAGTACCAATCCATCAGATGATTTAGCTCTTATAATAAAATTAGAAATATTATTACCTGCGACATCAGCTGAGCCAGGATTAGTAGCCGCTCCAGTGATAGTGCCATCGGAATTAAATGTCAACCCAGGAGGCATACTGCCATTGATAATTTGATATGTTATTGTAGCACCATAATTAGGATATTCTCCGGCTTGAATGGCTACAAAACTTTCAACGCCCAATGGCAAATTAGCAATACTACCTGTAGGAGTGATCCAGCTTAAAGTTGACATAAATTACCTAGCATAAACATAAACATTTGTTGTTTGTACAGTACCGATCGACCAAGATGAACTATTATCGTCTACTCCAAATGCAATTGTAGGACTTCCTCCTCCGACTGCACCAATGATCCAAGTTCCGCCGCCCACTGGCAATGGTATAACAGTAGTGGTGATACCAGCTGATCCGTTAACAAATTTAATTAACAATTCATTATAGATATTGTCATAGTATGACAGAGTGTGTGTTGGGTATACATAACCAGTAGTAATAGAACTAAAACTTTCAACTAATGTCCATTTTGCTGTTTTTAGTTGAGAGTTATCACTGAATTGCAATGATGTTAATCCACTTACACTAGTTAAGAATATATTACCTACACCCACTAAATTATTTGTACTAACATTAGTTGCTTGTACTGAAGTTGTGTAGGTTGTTCCACCTACCGTGACATTACCTAATGTACCAACTGTGGTGATATTTGTTTGATTTGGGTTAGCAATAGTGCCATAATATGGCCCAACAAAACCTCCTGCTACAACATTACCGCCTACACCTAAACCGCCGTTTGGTATAACAACAGCACCAGTTGATGATGATGTTGATGGAGCCGAAGATAAGAATCCAGTAATGCCAGTTATAGTGGCACCACCATAAATTGTGGCATAATTTTGTAATGTTGCGGCTGTAACTACAGGGCTTCCGCTGATTATAACATTACCATTATTAAGAATAACATTACCAACTACAGTCGTATTTCCTACAACGTTACCCACTGTTACATTGCCAATGGTTGCTACAGTAGAAACTATATTACCATAATGCGTAGATGCATAAACATTGCCTTTTACACCAACACCACCTACTACTTGTAACGCACCTGTTGTGGTGCTGGTTGCAGAAGTTGCATTGCTAATAAGTTGACTACCAAAGTGTACATTACCATATGTGCCGCCAACTACAATACTATTGCCGGCAGTTGGGTCACTGGTAATACCAGATAAAAATACAAAACTATTTGATTGATTTTGCCAACCAAAGAATGAATAGTTGTTTCCACTTGCACCGCTAACACCGAGATTGTATTTGCCTAAAATACCGATGTCCTGTTGACTACCAACCAAAACATTTGCCTGCAATTCGTAGATACTGGCTGCAGATTGCACAGTAATGGTATTAACTTGTATTAGACCTTGCGAATAAACATTTCTAAAATAGTTAGTTGGACTACCTAGATCATATGATACGTTAGCAGTTGGTACAATTGATGCACCAGTGCTAATTCCGCCAAGTGCATTTATTGAACTAGAAACGCTTGCTGTGGTAGCAATTAATGTTCCTGTTGTTGCGCGGCTTGAATATACACCATACGAAGATATTAAATTGCCAGTGTTTATATTGCCAGTTAATGAAATACCTTGAGTAAAATTAGCTGTGTTTACATTTAGAGTATTTACATTTGCAGTTGTTACCAATAACGTTGCAATATTTGAATTTAAAAAATCAACTTGCGTTCCGCCAATGTACGCTGACAAATTAGCGAAGTTATTATCAACTTTTATAAAACCAGTTCGAATGTTGTCGCCGGTACCATCATTTGCATTTGTACCAGTGAAAATGCTAGTAATACCACTATTTTGCCAATAAGCCATATCTCTAATCCTTATATATGCTTATTTAGCGGATTTAGATTATACTAGTATGGGCTGAAACTGCTTCCGCATCCGCATGTGGTTTGTGCATTGGGGTTGCTTATGCTAAAACTAGCCCCATAGATATCGTCTTTATAGTCAATGGTTGCGCCTTGCAGATATTGTCCGCTCATTGAATCTATTAGAACTTTTATACTACTAAACTCTAAATCAAAGTCATCTTCGTTGACATCTTCATCTAGAGTAAACCCATATTGCATACCTGAACAACCACCACCTTGTACAAATACACGTAGTTTTAAATTTGGGTTATTTTCTTCTGCTACTATTTCTTTTATTTTATCTATTGCTGTATCAGTTAATGTTATCATAATCTTCTATTAATAGCGTCCCAATCCATGATACGCCAGATATTGTTTAAATATTTTTCTTTATCTGCATGATAATCTAAATTAAACGCATGTTCCCACATGTCGACTAATAATGCAATGTCTGTACGTTTAGCATGATTATGTATAGTTTTAATTTGACCACTTTTACTTAGATAAATCCAGTTGCTACCTTGCAATTTCATTGCTTCTTCTTTGAACTTTTCTTTAAAGTCCACAAAGTTTTTATGGTTGCGTTCAATCAGCGCAAGTATTTGCCCTTTGGGCTGACGTGTGCCCGGACTACGAAACTGGCTAAACCAAATACTGTGCAGATATGCACCAGCTTCATTAAAAGCAGGATCGCCTTCACCTTTGTTGTATTTGTCGACATAGGCTTTGTATAGTTTACCGTAATGATAATCTACTGTGGCTGTGCTCATAACAGGAGCAAGTGCTGTGTGAGCATAGGGCAAAGTAATTTGCTCTAGTTCAACTCGACTTTTTGCTTCTAATAGGTCTATGGTGTTGCGTATATCGTTCATAATATTATTTATTACGATATACTACACGACCTCTATTCATGTCATAAGGGCTCATTTCAACTTCTACATCATCGCCCATTAATATACGTATATTATTTTGTCTAAGTCTGCCGCCGATTGTGGCAGTAATTCTATGTTCGTTTTCTAAAACTACTCTAAACATTGCGTTTGGCAGGACTTCCTCTACTTTACCTGCCATCCTAATAAGATCTTCTTTGCTCATATATGTGTTTTGCGTTCCTTTCTTAACGTCGCATTTTACTTATCTCAACTGCTTCTTCATCACTGAACACAGGTACAGCATTAGATTTGTGCATTGTGGCAATGCCCATAACTTTTGTGCCTGTGTAGACTTTAGCCGGTGCAAGTGAGGCTACTCCTGCACCAGAATTTAAACTAGGTATATGATTTGTATTTCCGCGACCGATTGGAGCAGACAATTTATAAGAAAGTGGCTCAGCAGACATTGCACGCCGCTGACGCTTTTGTTCTTGCTCAACACCTTGTCGTTTGAGCAATTCTTTCCATTCTTGATCAAGTTGTTCGTGTTTGCGTTTCGCTTCCGCAGAAGCAAACTTAACTTTACCACGTTTTTTGCCGGTGGTACTAAGGGCAGGATGGGCTAGGTGCATTGTCATAGTTATTAGTATATGATAAAATGTTTTATTGGTCAACCGCGAGTGGGAAAATAATCACATAAAGTGCCTTCCCTGTGTACATCGCTAGTAATACAATGCAATCCGCCATCCCAAAAATAGCGGTGTCGGAAATTTACAACATGTGCAGTAATGCCAAATCTGTCGAATGCATCAAAAACCTGTTTATTGTAATTGCTACAAACTACATTTTTTGGATCAACGACTAACATGTTTACATCAAATACTGTTTCTTCAACATAACCAACCCAATGGTTTATCCATGATTCTACAAATTCTGTAAATTCATCATTAAGTTCTTCGCCAGGTACCCACCATTTGCCTTTATTTTTGTTTTTAAGTTTTAAAAATGGTCTAACCTTGTCCCAACTTTGCCCAGGCAAATACACTACTTCCCAATCCGGAAACGTATCTGCATAACTGGGTATATCTAATAGGCTTACAATAAGTCCAGGTACCACAGGACAGAATGTGCCATCACTGTGTCCACCAGTATCAACACGATGAAATCTATAATTGGGATACAGATCTTCCATTCCAATTAAGTTTCCGGATATATCTTGTCCGTATTCTACAGTACCAATGTATATATCTCGGCCAACTCGGGTATTTGTTGCTGAGTTTAAATCAGTTAGGAAATCTGCACCGTGTAATTTTAAATTTACATTTGGTTTAATGGCATTTATAACCTTGCCCCAAGTTGGAATATCCCATTTGCTGAATCTATTTGTTTTAAAATAAAAATCGTTACCCAACATAATGCTATAATCCCGAGGAACCATTGGTGGCGGAACATATTTGTTGTTAGGATCAAGATAGTGTAAACGATCAGCTATGTCTGGTCTAAGAATTTTAACACCAAACGATTCTAACAATTTAATTAATTTTTGATAATCTTCTTCAGTTTCTTGTGCAATACGTTCCATAACAGAACGCACACGAACATTGGTGATAAAATCGTAAAATTCTGGCGGATAACTGCGTCCTACTATGCAGACTTTCAGAGGATCCCAATGTTGATAAACACTATACACTTATGGGTCCTAAAATTTCATAACCATTGAGTTCTGATTTATAATCTGCTGTTTCACCTAAATAAAGATATTTAAATCCAATAGATTTATAATAAGCACATTCATGTTTTAAACTTTCTATGCCTAATCTCAATGATGGGTCCGAGTAATCCCATGCAAATTGTAGCGATTCTGCATTTGTTCTATCATGTTTTTTAACCATACTAAACGCAGACAATTTATCATTAGGAAAATAAGTAAATACATCTGTGTATTTGTCCATTATCGCATTTTCAAACAATGGCATAACGCTTTCGAATTTTTTATATATACAATATTTTTTGTATATTTCGTTTAGTTGAGAAATTCTATCATCACGCTCTACAATTGATGTCCAATGACCATATGGTATAGTTGCGTAATTAGTTTTTGATAAATCGATTCTACAGTATTTCATTGATTGCGCCAATTTACTACATCATTCATTGCCTTCTGATTCCAATGGGTATAGTAACCTTTTTCTTTTAATTGCGTTGATGCAGTATTTAACTTATCTAATTTCTGCACAAGTAAAAGACCGCATATACCAAAATTCATTTGAACACCATTGATATATTCAGGTGCACCGGGATGATCTTCTAGTGCCACATAGTTAACTGGCATTAATCTTTGATTAATATAACCAACAGTTTCTTGCAATGTTACAGGATCAATCATATTATGATCAAAGCAAATAATCACAACTTCTTTATGATCCAGCAGTGGAAGATTATCTATAGCATCTGTATATAAGTCTTTGGCATTACTAAAAATTATTTCAATTTGATTGTTTATTCTGGCTGAACGGGCAAAAGGGCACGGAGCCCAATTGCCTAATGCAGGATGTGGCTTTTCAACAAAATCCTGCAACCATATGCTTAATTGATCCTTAACCTGAGATAATTCCATTTTTAAACTTAGACAACATTTCCAAATTTCCTTTAATTGGCACCAGTTTAAAATCTGGGCCAACTAACATGTGTTCTTGATTTAATAAAAATAAATGATCAGGGAAACGAGTTTTTAAGTGCTCAATAATTTCCTTATAGTCCTTGCCTTGGGCAAGAAACGTATCGTCATCTTTATCAAACCAATATTTTTGATCCCCGTGTGTTTCTTCACTAACAGCATGAACGCATTTATTAAGTTGTTCTATTAATTTTTCATTTTCTTCGCGTACTTTGTTATTACTGCGATGAAGTTGCCATAATATAAGGTCAATGACGCAATTTGCAACAAAGTACCAAAACATAAATTCTAAAAAGAAATCTAAAAATTCAACTAATAAATCCACAAACGCTCCTTAAATGTCAAATCCTATAGTTGGGTCGAAGTCTTCGGCTTGTTGTTCATATCCTTTGTAACCACGTGGATTACAAATAATACGGCACTCGCCAATTTGGTAATCAAAATTGTGATGAGTATGTCCATGTGTCCATATTTTGATTTCGGGGTGATCAAGTATAAATTCACTTAAGTCGCTTGAGTAAGCACCATTCATAATTTTCTCGTCAGCATAACGAGGGTGTGTGCTCGACTTACTGGGACTATGATGTGTAACCACCACAACCGGTCCAGTATTGGTACGCTCATCTAAGAATGTACGGAAATACTCCATAGTTGCATGATGGTCGGCTACAGTACGTTCAGGTTGTAATCTAAAATAATTTCCATTGGTTTTAGCAGTAATCTGACGATAGTCATTCATCATTGACTTCATTTGCCACAAGGTAATTTCATCACCTCGATTCATATCAGTCCACAAAGTTGCACCTAGAAAGGTAATTCCGTCTAGTTCATATGATTCATTTTCTAACAAGTGAATATTAGTAGGCAACTGACTACGGATATGATTGTAGGTTTTGTGATACCGGAATCCATAGTGCTCGTGATTGCCCATGACCATGATGGTTTCGCGATACTTGCGACTACATTCTTCTAGTAGGAATCGGTAGGCTCGGTCTGGTCTGCGATCTGCACGCTCATGTTCCAACATGACCATGTTGGGATTGTAGATATCTTCCTTGATCAGTCCAGCTTCACACAAATCTCCAGACAGGATTAAAACATCACCGCCGGGTAGTGTTAAATCTGCAAAATCCAGATGCAAATCACTCATTACAGTTACACGCATATTAATCCCATAAATTTTGATAATATTTTCCAAACAACACAAATCCGTTTTGGATACGTTTTTCTACCTGTCGCATGCCCTCATAATCACAAGTATAAGTATGATTGGGCCCATTTTCTAGTCGGAATAGGGTTGGCTTACCGGTCTCGTCCCATTCACAGGCCACACTTCGATGGTCGGCCACTCCTGAACTAAATGCATCTTGCCACGAGTCATCTACTTTACATTCAAATGCAAAGATCATTTCGTCCAAGACCCAATCCCAACGCTTGAAGTGGTTG
>Ga0164296_1002633_pt1 | contig 17603 bp, 17 predicted proteins | sample GEODES057metaG_FD_113533 | JGI IMG/M metagenome (GOLD analysis project Ga0164296, IMG submission 113533) | Dystrophic lake water microbial communities from Trout Bog Lake, Wisconsin, USA - GEODES057 metaG | ecosystem: Environmental > Aquatic > Freshwater > Lake | place: USA: Trout Bog Lake... | reverse complement strand
TTGATGCTGTCATACACAGAACAATACAATGTGTTAGAATACATTGATATGAACCAACATGCTGACAATTTTTTTAAAATGGAGCTGGTGTTAACCCAACAATTAAAATTATTAACGCAACGGTACGATCAATTTGATGATAATGATAGATTAATTTTTACTTTTGATTCAACCATTTGTAATACCAGAACCACTCTTGAATGTGTTAAAGTGTTGCAGACAGTACTCAATACTGTTGACATACCAACGTTTTTTGTTGTGTTACTGTTGAATCGGACTGAGCACAATAAAGAGCTAAGACACACGCTTGACAAACACAATCACGACATGCCAATATTGATTGAATATTACACATCAACTGAAACGCCAATTGAACCAGTCAATGTTGAATTTGCTGATACCGAAGAAAAAGAACACCATTACTTAACAAAATCAAAAACTTTTTGTATGTACCCGTGGATGCATCTTAATATAAATCCAGACGGTTCTGTCATGCCATGTTGTGAAGCATCAGAACCACTCGGCGATTCCAACGCAGATTCCTTGGAGACCATATGGAATTCAGATGCAATGAAAACATTACGTGTATCCATGTTGACCGAAAACTTGTCCGCAACCTGTGTCAAGTGTTACGAAAGCGAAATATACGGACTTGAATCTGGACGGCTAATGGCCAATGGCAAATTTAAACATCATGTGCATAAAATACACAACACCACAGAGACCGGCCATTTGGACAAATTTGAATTGATAAGATGGGATGTCAGATTCAGCAATATCTGTAATTTGAGTTGTCGCAGTTGTGGCCCTACTTTATCAAGCAACTGGTACAAAGATCAACTTCAATTAGAACCCAACTTTGTTAGTAAACACCCGGTTGCTGTTATCAAAGCAGGTCGACATAAATTGGATATTCAAGAACAGTTGATACCGCATTTGGATTTTGTTGAACACATTTATTTTGCTGGCGGAGAACCCTTGATCATGGACGAGCACTATTGGATCTTGGATGAACTGGAAAAACGAAACAGATTTGATGTAATACTGTATTACAATACCAATTTTACCAATTTGAAATACAAAGGAACCCCGGTATTTGAACGATGGAAACGGTTCAAGACTGTGATCATTGATGCCAGTTTAGATGCAATGGGCCCTCATGCCGAGTATATGAGAAAAGGTACTGATTGGTCAACTATAGAACAAAACCGTCGAGAAATGATGTCAGTGTGTCCAGATGCACGTTTTGGGATTTCGTCAACCTTGAGTGTATTAAACATGTGGCACTTGCCAGATTTTCACAGGTCCTGGATAGAGCAAGGTCTGGTAGAGGCAAAAAATATCAAATTTCATCTGTTGTTACAACCGACACATCTGCGAATTGATATAGCACACAAGTACTCAAAAGAACAAGTCAGACAAAAATATTTAAATCATATTGATTGGCTAACCACACACACAGGTACAAAACGACAAATTGATTTGTGGACCTCGGCTATAGATTTTATGATGGGACAAGACAATCAAGTTGTACAACGAGAATTCTGGGACAGGACTGCCAAACTAGACAAAATTCGCAACGAAAATATATTTGATGTTATACCGGAAATAGCAATGTTATGTCAGTGATTGATATTGTATTTAAAAATTTGCCTGCGGTACATTTGTCAATTGACACCAGCGATCTTGGCAGAAGCTATTACCAATTGGTCAAAGAAAATTATCAACAACAAACTCCCATATTTAGAGACAGGCCCAAATACACGGTTGATTACATGTTATCGTTGGCACAGCAGGCCAAACAATGCTTAGGGTGGGAGTGGACTTTTGATCAGTACGATGTTGGTGTTACGGCACTATTACACAAAGATATAGAACAGTTGTTGGCCAATGGATTTGATTCTGTGCCAGCTGAACTGGATCACCTGTTGCACGAGTTACACTACTGTTTACATATCATACAGAGTCCGCAAAACTCATTGAGAGATGCTTGGCTACAGATTGAATGGTTCAATGATGCTGGCTTTGAATTAGCAACCACCGACATATTCCAACACAATCTCAAATTTGGTCAAGTAAAATTGCAAAATCCCTGGGTCGGGCATGGACCGTTACAGGTCTACTTGGAACAAGATTTTACAAACATTCCACAAACCTGTAAGTTTCACAATTTTGTTAGGCCCGGTATCAACATTGCAATACACAATTTTACTTATCAGGTCAATGTTGACGAGATCCTAAACAAATTCAAAATCCACGCACCGGCATTTGTTCAGCAACATACTGAAGAAAAAATTGCCAGTTATATAGGCTATCCAGTGGTTGGTCATGTGACCAACTTGGACGATTTGGCAACAGTGGCCCAGGCACCAGTACTGGAGTTGGATCGGATTGAATTCAGTGACTAAGCCCACACACGGATCGTGGAATATCAAAACTCGTCCTGACAACTGGGACGATGTGGACCATGATATCAAATACAAACAACAGCTGGATCAACTACCGCGAGTCAAGTCTGGCGTAGTTCATCACTGCCATAAACCTTTCAACACCATTAACATGGACTACAAAGGACGTGTGTTTCATTGTGATTGCGATGGCTGGTTGCCATTTCCTTCAGGCCACATATTGGATTTTGACTCGATTGATCGGGTGTTGGCATCTACTCAACTGCAACAAATACAATCAACCATAACAAATCGTACTTTTGATTTTTGTGATATTCGTTATTGCGGTATACAAAAACAAGCTCAAGGTCAGCCTGGTACCAATTGCATATATCTGCACATAGGAATAGATAATGGGTGTAATCTCAGTTGCCCAAGTTGCCGTGAACGTGTTATATTTGATGCATCCGCGGACTATGTCAAAGAAAAACAACTGTGGGTTGATCGTATTGTGCAGTGGATTTCAAAATCCAGCAAACAGTTTGATATCACCTTGGGCAGCAACGGGGAACCATTTGCCAGCCCGGTTTATTTGTATTTGCTGGAACAAATTGATCCGTTGACCAATGTGAGTTTGACTATACGCACCAATGGTACCTTGAAATTTGGTCAATTGCACAGCAAATTGAAGAATATTTTTATCAGTATTGATGCTGGATCCAAGACTGTATACGAACAGGTCCGACGTGGTGGTCGTTGGGAAGCACTGATAAAGAACTTGCAATATCTCAAAGATCTTGATCAATTTCCAGTCACTGCCAACTTTGTAATACAAAAAAACAATCTGTTGGACATGCCAAATTTTGCCCAACTGTGCAAAACCTATAATATGATTCCAAATTATGTGGTACTGGAGGATTGGGGAACTTGGCATGATTTTGAATCGCAATGTGTGCATTTGCCCACCAGTCCGGACTATAAAACATTTACTGACATGATCAAACAATTAAATATTTCACTATGAACCGACCCGATACCTTGTGCATGGCACCGTGGACACACACTTACCTAAGTCCACAAACTGAACGACGCATGTGCTGTGCCAGCAGAGAACCTGCGCAGAGTTTTACTCAGTACATAGACACAGCCGCAGGTACTGGACGTTACATACCAATCACTTTGGACGAACACTGGAACGGCGAGCACATGAAGAGTGTACGTCGGCGGATGATGGCAGGAGAAACACTACCGGAGTGTGAGGTATGTAACGATCGTATATTAAATACCGACGTTTACAGGAGTTATTTTAACAGTTTGTTTGGGCATAAGTACTTACAAGCCATGGAACATACTGATGCGACAGGCCACACGACAATGAAGCCAGTTTCGTGGGATTACAGATTTAGCAATCTTTGTAATTTTAAGTGCCGCATGTGCGGTGACATGTTGAGTAGTGCTTGGGAGAGTGAGCAACGACAACACGAGATGATCGACTTTACAAATCCAAAAAACAATTGGATGCGTCCTGAAGTCAAGGTAGAAATAGAAAAGTTTCAAGACACCCAGGTAGAGCAAGAGTTTGCTACTGCTGTTGAGGAACACCGTGTGGAAGAGGTGTATTGGGTGGGAGGTGAGCCTTTAATGTACGAGCAACACTGGCGGTACATGAAGCGCATCATAGAACTTGGAGATGGAAAAAATGTTTACGCTCGGTATAATACAAATCTTAGTCGCATCAATTATCGCGGTATCAACTTGTTTAGGGATATTCTTTCTGGGCTACGTGACTGGCAAATCTGCGCAAGCATCGACGGCACGGGCCGAATTGGAGAGTATATTAGATCAGGTCTTGATTTTGATGAATGGCTTAAAAACTTCACTGAAGGACTTGCGTACAGCAACCACCGCCGCCAAGTCCGTATGGACTTCACTCTTACTACACCAGGACTCTTTGAAGTACAAGCGATACAATCGCTCGCGAAAGAACTCGGAGTAGACGTTTTAGCAAAGGTGGTATTTTCGTTTAGTCCAGACATTGTTATGTCGCCTTTGGCATTGCCCAGAGACATATTGCATCCTTGGGTAGACGAAATTGTAGCTGAGTTGGATCCAGGTGCCTTGCGAGACATCATGATCCAACTCAAAACTCGCCCAACATTTGCTGAACAATGGCCTGATACCTATCAAGCAGGTTTACTGCGTGGCAAACAACGTATATTAACTCTTGAAAAAATTCGAAAAGATCAGTATACTTTTAGAGACATAATGAGTGCAAGACCTGCGGCTCTGGAATGGTATGACTCAATCAGTTAAGGTAATCTTACGCAATCCGTTGGATGTCACAGACACAGTTGACTACAGCATTACGGCCACGGATACAGAATTGGCACGGGATTGGATCACCGCACTAAAAGGCGAATTACAAAGTGGTCGCCTGTTGGAAAAGAACTTTTGCTTCATGGGCTTTCCGCGGACTGCTCGTACATTGGAATATCTCTGCAACGAGCTCAATAATCACACACGCACCATTAATCTTTTCTTCAATAGCGAATACTTTATTTGGGAATTGTTCACACCTGACAATGTGGTCGGCTTTGACTATGCTGAAAACGGCATCAATCATGACATGATGAACCGGTTACACAACCACTTTGAACGACTACAAGGTACTGTGGGCGAGCTCAGTGATTGGTATCGACGTGCCGACTACAACACCAAGTATGCTATTCGTCAACTAAACAATATTTGCCACGAAATGGAAAACTTGATCTTGAGTCAACGCAAATTGTCCACAGATCCTTACTGGGTACGACCCAGCCAAATCACCACATTCCTACAAGCACAACGCTATGATTTAAAAGATTCGCATAGACAAGGATTTCTTACCAACGGATACGATCGTGTCATGGGTGGTGTTTATATGCATTGGACACAGATAGGCAAAACCTTATATGAAGTGTTCCGTGATGAACACGCACCCGAACTCACTGACACAGTATGCGAAGCCATTACTGAACTGCAATATTACTCGGGCGAGTTTGATGTTGAGTGGGGCAATGATGTTGTTCGCAATGGTGGGCATCCGTGGCACGATCAAGAACAAACAGAATTTGAAGCGTGGTTGATCAAAAACAATAGAGATCCCAGTGATACCACGTTGAGCCTGGGTTACTTGCCCTTGGGTCAGATAGATCTACAGTCCAGCTTTGGCACAACAGATTATCAACAAATTTGGAACATACTTGGCAACCATTTGGACATACACAGCATTGAAGTGGATGGGGTTGCAGGTCAATTTGACTATTGTTGGAGTGATCCCAATTACAAACAAATGCAAATAGATATGATGAAACCTGGATATGATTATAGTAGCCGGCGGTGACAGTTTTGTTTATGGTAGCGAGTTGCAGGACTGTACCAACGACAGTTCTAGTCGCTGTACCTTTGCGGCCCTGCTGTCACAGGAGCACACATACGATTGTGTAGCTTGGCCCGGATACGGCAACGATTCGATAGCTCGTACAGTTATAAACCGATGCGAACAATCAGACAAACAACAGTTAGCAGTCTTGGTAAGTTGGACCTTTCCTGGACGCTATGAATTTAGATTTGATTACAACACCCGTCAACGCAACAGTCCGTGGTATACTATAACTCCCTGGACCGGAATTGGTGACGTCAATGCTGTTACCAAAGAGTTTATAAATCCCATTGATTCTGTGATTGAAGATCATAGACGAGCCACCCGAGTGTCAAATGAAACTGGCATGTCTGAATTTGCCAATGTATTTTATCGGCATGTGGGCAGTAGCGAATTATGGGAAATATATTCCAGTATTAAAGAAATAGTATACTTGCAAAATTACCTAAAATTAAACAGTATACCTTACATGTTTACCTGCGCAGATAACCTGCTGTTTTACAATCACAGCATGAGCGATGCCAATGTGCAAGCACTACACAATCAAATTGATCATGACCATTGGTTTTGGTTTCCAGCCGGAGTTGACCCACAAGATACTTGTCAGCCAAGAGGTTTTTACCAATGGGCAGTAGAGAATAAATACCCAGTAGGTGCCACACATCCATTAGAATCAGCACATCAAGCGGCTACACAATTAATGCAAGGAAAATTCAATGAATTGGTTAAAAAATCTGTACAATAGAATTGTACTCGAATATCGTTATCGTAAAAAATTAAAAGAACTACGCAAAAGAGATCCGTTTATTTATAAATGAAACTACTGGCCATTGGTGACAGCTTTACCCACGGATTAGAATTACCTGATTGTCCAATACACGAAGGTAGTGCCACGTCTGCACCAAGTCAGCTGAGTTGGGCGTCCAAGTTGGCCAGTGACTTGGGGTATGAGCTGACCAATCTAAGTATTCCAGGCGGAAGCAACAGCAGAATTTTTAGATTGGCCTTGGACAAATCACTGAAAAACTCATATGATTTGATCATATGTCAGTGGACCGAAATTTCCAGAATAGATTGGCAACTCAACCAACGTGACTTTCCTGTAACAGCCAACAGTCATTGGTTGCATAAACAAGTACCTGCGGTTGATCAATATTATAAAAATCATTACAATGACGATCATGCCATGCAAACTTGGTTGGCACAGGTAGTCACATTGCAAAACCATTTTAAACAACAAGGTCAATCTTATTTGTTTGTCAGTATGCAAGGATTTAAAAATATCAAAGATCGATTCCGCCACATGGCCCAAGCAGTGGATCCAGAATTTTACATTGGATGGCCACATGGTGGATTAACAGAATACATGGGCGATTGCCCCAAAGGACCAGCCGGACATCCACTTGAACTTGGACACCAGTTAATAACAGAACATGTCAAAAAATATATTAGGAATTAGCGCCGGGTTTCATGACGCCGCTGCCACAGTGATTGATCAGCATGGCGAAATAGTCTATGCTGGCCATGCCGAGCGTTACAGCAAAATCAAAAATGATGCCAACCTGCATGAAGCAATGTTTTGGGAATTGACCGATGGCAGACACATTGATCATATCGCATACTATGAAACTCCGTGGAAAAAACAACTGCGTCAACTGTATTCGGGGCAAGGTATTGAGTGGAACAAGCTGACCACTCGGCAAGTACTCAAACAACAGTTGCGTGGTTATTTTAGTGGAGTACCAATAAGCACACACAGTCATCACCTTAGTCATGCAGCAGCCGGATTCCAGACCAGCTCATTTGATCGGGCCACTGTGGTTGTTATTGATGCCATCGGCGAATGGGACACCATCAGTATATGGGGTGCAGAATATCGCAACGGACGTGCCGAGTACAAGCGCCTATGGGGTCAACACTATCCACATTCAATTGGCCTGTACTATAGTGCCATGACTGCCCGGGTTGGGTTAAAGCCGTTGGAAGAAGAGTACATAATGATGGGCATGGCTGCATACGGTCGCCCTACTGCCACTACCTTCATTAAAAATGCTCTAATAGAAAACGAATGGGAGTTGACATTCCAGCAGAATCTACACGCTGGAGTTGATGATATCTTTTTGGCTGGAGTTCCCAATGGGGAAATTGCCAGTTCCAGCCAGGCTTTTTGTGAGAATTTGATATATAATGTTATGCGTCGAGCCAAAGATTTTGGCTGGAGCACAAATTTGTGTTACATGGGCGGTGTTGCCCTAAATTGTCTTGCTAATAGAAACCTCGGTGATTATTTTGAAAAAATTTGGATTATGCCTAATCCTGGCGATGCTGGTAGTAGTCTTGGATCTGCGGCCTTGGTCTACGGCGGCCCAATCAACTTCCAGAATGCCTACCTTGGTACAGATATTGGCGGTGCGTACCCTGTCAATGCCGTCCTCGATTGCTTACTCCGTGATAAGATCGTGGGGGTGGCCTCCGGAAGAGCAGAATTTGGGCCCCGAGCCCTTGGAAATAGAAGTCTCCTCGCCGACCCCAGAGGACCAGATATAAAGGATCGAGTAAATGAAATCAAACGTAGACAACGATTTAGGCCATTTGCGCCGGTCATTTTGGAGGAGCATGTCAATGACTATTTTGATATGCCTCGCGGCTGGGTTGACAGTAGGTATATGCAGATCGTCGGTCGTTGCCGGCGTCCTGACCTATTTCCTGCTATCGTTCATCATGACGGCACAAGTCGTATACAGACAGTACCGGCTGACGGTTCTGGAATCAGAGAATTATTAGAAAAGTGGTATGTGGTAACTGATTGCCCTATGTTGTTGAATACCAGTCTCAACATACGTGGCGAACCCATGGTCAACGATCGCTCTGACGCTGATAGATTTGAACAGATGTACAATGTACGAGTTTGTAGCTGATGTCCAACATAGTGATAGTGGGCGATAGCTTTTGTTCGTCGGGCACATACTCTGGAGGGTGGCCTGCAATGCTGGCACAACGATTGAATTTGAATTTGATCTGTAATGGTGCCAGCGGACAACACTGGTGGGCTACCAGAAATTTTTTAAAAACAATCAACCAAGAGCAATGGAACGCAACACAAGTAATTGTGTTTGTACACACTTTTGTAAATCGTATTCCCAATCTGGATCCCAAGTTGGCTCAGGTCAACTTTAGCAAATTGAATCCTGACAAAGAGATAGATAGTGCCGTGGGACTGTACTACAAGTATATACACGATGATGAATTTTTAACCTGGGCACAACAGGCTTGGTTTGCAGAAATAAATCAACAGTGGACCAGGCCGGTCACAATTCATTTGCACGGATTTGATCAAAGTTTGAATTTTTGTGATCAATTGACGGGAAAGCACATGGTACCTGACTTGACCAGTCTGAGTTTGCTTGAAGCAGGAACCAAAGATATTTGGATCTTACAAGCCGATTACAATCGTGTGAATCATTTCACCGAAGACAACAACCAAATATTAGCAGAACAGATTTACAATATAGTTGAGCAAGCAGATGGAAAGTATCAATTTGATTTGACCAAATTCAATTTTAAAGGAGCAATATAATGTCACAGCGTATTTTAATCATGGGATTGCCTGGCGCAGGAAAAACAACCTTGGCCGCGGCATTAAAGAAATACTTGGAATTGCACGGCGAGATTACCTATGCACGTGCATTGATGGAACCAATGGACAACGCAGTAAAAGTCACGTGGTTCAATGCCGATGATGTGCGTCGCAAGTACAACGATTGGGATTTTTCAAATGAAGGCCGTATACGTCAAAGCCTACGCATGTTCCAATTCAGTATGGAGTCCGGTGGAGACTATGTGATCTGTGACTTTGTTGCACCGTTGGTTGAACAGCGTAACAATTTCAAAGCCGATTGGACCATATGGGTAGACACTATCCGTGAAGGACGTTATGCTGATACTAACAAAGCATTTGTTGAACCTGAACACTATGATTTTCGTGTAACAGAACAATCAGCAGACAAGTGGGCTGAGTTTATCGGTAGCCATATTGTTGACAATCGTCGCAGACCCACTTTTGATTGGAAGAAAGAAACAGTACAGATGTTGGGACGTTGGCAACCATGGCATGATGGGCACAGAGCTTTATTTGAACGCCTAATTCAACGTACAGGACAAGTAGTTATTCAAGTGCGTGATGTGCAGGGTTGGCAAGGATCAAATCCGTTTGCTATAGAACAGGTCAAAAGTTTTATACGCAGAGACTTGGATCCCTTGTATCAAGGGCAGTACGAAGTACAAGTGGTACCCAACATTGTACACATTGGCTGGGGTCGTGGCGTGGGTTATACCGCTGGCGAAGAAACATTTGATGAAGCAGTAACTGATATCTCTGCTACCAAGATTAGAAAGACCTTGGGACTTGAGTAGGACTTTGTTGAAAACTGTGACCTGGCGAGTGGTTGGGTCAACCAGTACATTTTTGATCAGTTACTTGATCACCGGACAGGTAGCAGTATCAAGTACCATTGCTGTGACACAGGTTGTGGCAAATACCGTACTGTACTATCTGCACGAAACTATTTGGAATCGAGTGGAATAGCCTGTCCTGTTTTGGCATCAATGGTGTAGGGCGGATTGAATTGATAAAACTGTGTGATATTTTTTAAACTGTTTTTGAGATTTTGCCACTCGCCATTTACAAATGCCGGCGTGTTGAACAGTTGATAATTGTGTTCTAATATTGGGTGCATGGCCACCAACATGTTGTGCTGTTCTTCGGCAGTCATGTCGCTCAATTGTTTGAGAATTTTGACCACAGCCCGAAGTCGCTCAATGGGATCTTCGATTTCGTCATAGCTTTCGTCCCAGAAATTACCAAAAGTACGAAATCCGTAACTGCGCAGATATTCCAAGTTGTGTGGACATCCTACCAAGATAAAAGGCATACGAAGAACAATGGGTTTGAATATCTTTTCGGTCAGGTGGGTTTTGTTTTGCCAGTAGCAGGTCTCAGTGACCACAAATACAAAACTTTCCATCAACTGTGTCATTGGAGTCAACAGCATGCTCTGATTGGGTATGTGCTGATCCTGATCAAAGTCAATACGCAGTTCAGGCAACAAATCAAGATTTTGTATAGTTTCTTCAATAACAGCAGGATCAACACGTTGGTTGGCAATACTCAATCTTAGATTTTCAGCGTAGTTTCCGCCATCGGGACAATCCTTGCTGAAACTGACATAGCCATGGTCCAGTAGATCGTTTTTGTAAAGTTCATTTACAAACAAACTGCGATATACTCGTTCATTACTGGTCAGTCTGTTGAATGTTATAAAAGATTTTTTCAGCGCACGATTGAACGGTTTCACATAGTCGGGTAAAAATTCGTGTCCGCGATACCAATCGGCTGCAGCAAATATATGGAAAAAATAATCCAGATGGGCAAAACCAAAGTGGTCACAGATCTTTATTTTTTCATCGCTGTCGCGTTCGGTGCTAACTAATATGAACGGACCCACAAATTTGTTCTTGATGTGCTCGAACAACGGAAGATTATAAACAAAGTTCAATGGCTCTTGATCGTAAAATATGAACAATGGACCGCGTCTGGGACGATCCGCATAGTAATCATCCCGAAGGATTTCTACGTTTTCTGGCTGAGTTGACCCAAAAGGATGTAGATATATGACCCTGGGATCTGTTATAATAGTTTCAAGATAACGAAATATATTTGAATAATGACTGTCGATATTATACATGTTTGATGTTTTTTACTGGGGACCAAAACCCAATCTCTTTGAATTTGAACGCCCGGCTGATAGTTTAGAACATGCGGCTGAGTTGTGCTGCACTGGCTACTACTGGTATATTTATGGGGGCAACGACTACACTGGATTTGATTTTGATTGGCGTCCAGCGCCATGGGAACAACATCAACTACACACCTGGCCCAGCCAGTGGCAACGTACCGGCGGAGTATTCTTTGCCAACAGACTCACTGTGGCCAATAGAGAATACAATTTCCGCACAGAACAATCAGTGCAACGTCGACCTGACCGTAGCATATGGTTGGTACCTGACAACATCGACGACTCAGAGTTTGACTACAGCTGGCACCCGGACACCACCGAAGAGCCATACGAATATCATTTTCCTACACAGTGGCAAAGAGAAGGTGGACCGGTATATCCAGGTACTGCGGGCAAAAAGTACATGACCGATCAACGCATACGAGCTGGTGCTACACAAATATTCTACATGGACTTTATGAATGGCCCAATAGCACGTCACCAGTTTGATGTGCTGAAGGAACATCATCCTGACATCAAACTCACACGCTACGTAGACAATCACCTTACAGTATTCAAACGTATCATGAATTTGGCCACTACCGAATATGTATGGATTATCAGTAGTGTATGCGACTATACACAATTTGATTTTACTTGGCATCCATCAGATGCACAGCGCGAAATGATACATTGCTTTCCGTCGGGTACTCAGCGACGTGGAGATACATTCTACATACACGTGCCCAGTTTTACACAACAAATGGTAGATTTAGAATTGCTGGATTGGTTCAATGTGATCAACTACACCGATGATCAATCGGTAGAACGATTCAGCATGCCCAAACACTACTACGAATCAGACAACCTGGTAGAGGAAATCAAACAGCATGAGTTCAAAACTCCATACGTGTTCTTTACCAACCAAAAAGATATAACCTTAAATGATACGCCTTGCTTGTGGACACAAAAAGACCGTGTTGTTTTGCGTTGTAGTGAGTCCGGAGCTACCTGCATAGTACCCAGAGATATCAAGGCTGATTTGAAGACACAAATCTACGATTATCCCTACCTTGAGGACTCGGTTTACCGTGTTAACGAGTACTACGGAGAGAAAGTATTTCCAGGACTGGACATCATATACATCAGCAACGGCGAACCCGACGAAGAGAAATGGTACGATCATTTGTGCTATATGAGCAACACTACAGCCAAATGGGTACGTGGGGTAAATGGAAGAACGGCCGCTTATCAGGAAGCCGCACGTCAAAGTGCAACACCATGGTTTCTGGCTGTGTTTGCTAAATTGGAAGTATTAGGCAATCAATTTGATTGGGCCTGGGTTCCGGACTATTATCAGGAGCCCAAGCACTATATCTTCAACAGCCGCAATCCAGTAAACGGATTAGAATACGGACACCAAGGCATGATTGCTTACAACAAGCGATTGGTATTGGAAAACAACACGCCTGGCATTGACTTTACTCTGAGTCAACCGCACGAATCAGTTCCGATGTTGTCGGGTACAGCACACTTCAATCAAAATCCGTGGATGACCTGGCGTACTGCATTCCGCGAAGTGGTCAAGCTAAAGCATTTTATGGCTACCGAACCCACTTTAGAAACTGAGCACAGGCTCAACACATGGTTAACAGTTGCCAAAGGTGACCATGCTGACTGGTGTTTGAAAGGTGCTCGTGATGCTGTGGATTATTATACCGAAGTGGGCGGGGATTACAACCAGCTCATGTTGAGCTTTGAATGGGCCTGGTTACAGGAACGTTTTAACGCAGGTAATTGATTATGGATTCGGCAACGATTTCAACTTCGTTGTCGGTCATTTCAGGATAGATTGGCAAGCTCAAACACTCTCTGCTGAATGCTGTACTTTCTCTAAATAATTCACGAGCATAATCAATATAATTGTAGCCCACACTGAGTTCAAACAACGGTTTGTCGTAGTTGAGTCGAGTTTCGATGCCTTCTGATCGTAAGTAATCTTTCAGGCCATGGCGTTCTGTTAAACGTATAACAAACTTTGACCAAGCCGATTCAACATCAGGTCCGGGTCCTGCTATATCAACATATCCATCCAACTGTTCGGTATAGTAGTCGGCAATGTCGGTTCTACGTGCTTGCCAGGAATCGAAGTGATCTAGTTTGACCAACATGGCAGCACAATCAGCTTCCGACATTTTGCTGTTGGTTCCATGCGCTTGGTGTCCCATCTTTTTACCGTTGTCGCGAAGATCCAACAGATCTTCATACACACTATAGCTGTCGGTTAGGACCATGCCACCAGATCCGTAGTTGTTCAAGTTCTTGGTAGGATCAAAACTCAACACACTGATGTGACCCAGGCTACCTGATGGTATACCCTTGTATGCGGCACCAAAACTTTGTGCAGCATCTTCAATTACCAACATGTCGTCGTTGAAAAACTCAGTTTGTAATCTAAAGCGATCCCAATCTATGGTATGGCCAAACAGGTTGGCATACATGATGCAATCTACCCCGGCACCGTCAAGCGCAGTATCCATGCTTTCCAAATCTAACAGGGCACGATGATCGGTATCGCAAAACACCGGAGTATGTCCAGCATACAATACACTATTGATTGTGGCAGCAAAACTCAAGGTGGGAATCAGCACTCGACTTTCGGCCGGAATACAGGCCTGCTGTGCAAATACCAAACCCTGTGTACAACTGCCCACTGCCACAGCCCACTGCCGTCCGCAACGTCGAGCCACAGCTTCTTCAAATGCACGAGTACACGGGCCGTCTAAAACTTGCCCAGTCTGATACACTTCATCCATGGCGTCAATGATTTCTTCACGCAGGGTTTTGTATTGGCGATTAACGCCAAAGAACGGAATCTTTGAGCCACTCATAATATAATTGAAAACCTTGTTCTATGTCCACACGACCTCGATAGCCAAAATCCATACCGGCACGTATGGTACTCAATGTGCCTCGGCTGGGAAACAACGGATTGGATTCGGCTATGCGTATGGTACCTGACCCAACAATTTTGATAGCCAATTCTGCGGCTTCCAACAAGGTACGCCCAGATCCTCTTGTGATATTGTAAGTACGTCCACTGCTGTTGAAACTGTTGGCAGCACGAACAATACCGCGCACACAATCGTCCACATAGGTAAAGTCCAGCACTTCGTTGGCACCGTTCACCACCAGTTCTTGGCCTCGCATGGCCGCCAGTAAAAATTTAGTTACCACACGATCTCGCACATCACGCGGTCCATATACTGCCGACGGACGTAGTATCACATGATCTATGCCGGTACGCTCACAATGATCTCGAGTCAATTGCTCTCCGGTCAATTTGAGTATTCCATAAATGCCAGTGGGATTGCATCGCATATCTTCGTAGCCAATGGGATGGAAATCACCGTAGATCATGCTGGAGCTCACGTAGACAAATCTACGTACTGCATAATACTCACTGAGTCGCAACAGATTAATTAACCCGGCAATCAACACAGCCGACCCTTCGATAGGATCTTGATCCACTGCTTTGGCTCGAGGATAGGCTGCACAATGTATAACCACATCAGGGCGACATTCAGCAAACACTTCTGTCAATTCAGCGTGATTTCTAATGTCCACACGATGTATCTTTTTTGTTGTGATCAGTTCAAGACGTTCTTGATGTAATTTTGACATTTCTCGTTCAGGAACAATACCGTTGTAGTTGGTAAAATTATCCAGCACACAAACATCATGTCCTTGACGTTCCAGCTTGGCCACAATACCGTGTCCAATAAATCCTGCGCCGCCGGTTACTAATATTTTCATGTTATTCTGATATAAACTTGTTTTTAGAGTAGTTGCTTAATTTTAAGAAACTGTCGGGATCATCTGAATTTATAAAACTGCTGTAGTCAAAAGATCTATACAAATTCAACACATTCATTTTGATTTCAAAATCCAACAGTTTGGCCAATTTTTTATAATTGGACGGAAGCTGTACTTGCTTGTTGATATTTTCTATGGCACACAACAACAGTCTTTCGTCGGGGGTAGTGTTGTTTATGGTAGTGTATAGATCATATAAGAAATTATAGTTGTTAATTGCAGAAAAGTCAAGCCAATAATCATAACGATTTCGGTGTTGATGTACCAATTGATCTTTGCTGATGATGTCTTTGATATACATGTAGTGCTGATCCATAGGGTCATCCAACACCACTCGTGCTTTGTTTTTGATAATATGGTTGACAGCTATTTCCACATAGTTGTTGGCATTGAAATTTGGATCAATTCGAATTTTTATAGCATCTGTTTGATTTAAAAAATCAAATCCACTCACATGATGTATTTTTACATAATCTTTTTCTGGCGCATGTACAGCAAAATTATCTCTTTCGGAAATACAGTCCAATAGAAATCCACTGAGAAAATCTCCTCGTGCGCCGGGTGGAAAATGTACTATGATCATACTGCCATTGGTGCCGGTATAGCATCGTGTGATTGATACCCATCCAAGCGTATGTCTGACATGGCGAATTTGGTGATATCGGTTATTACAGGATTGAGCCACAGAGTCGGAGCCGGCAATGGTTCACGCTTTAACTGTTCTCGTACCTGTTCAACATGGTTGAGATAAATGTGAGCGTCGCCCAACACATGAACAAATTCGCCCACCTCCAACCCGCACACATGTGCAATCAAATGAGTAAGCAAACTGTAGCTGGCTATGTTAAAGGGTACTCCCAAAAACATATCGCAACTTCTTTGGTACATTTGACAAGACAGTTTATGATCTTTACTTACATAAAACTGTGCAAAAACATGACATGGTGGCAAGGCCATTTGATCCAGCTCGCCTGGATTCCACGCCGTCAGTATGTGTCTACGTCCGTAAGGATTTTGTTGTATGCCTTGTATCAGATTTTCAAGTTGGTCAATTTCAATTTCTCGTATGCCGCCTTGTATGCTGAATGAACTGCCGGAGTCATTTTTAATGCTACCAGATGGTACATGTTGTGCGTTGCGCCAGTGACGCCATTGCACTCCGTACACACGACCCAAGTCACCTTCAAATCGGGCTCGGGGTTTCCAATAAGGTGCTTGAGCATTTGGGGTCCAGATGGTAGTGTTACCATCTCTTGTACCGTGGGTGATTTCAGCCAAACGACGTTCGTCGCCGGATCCTTCGATCATCCATAGCAGTTCACCTACACAGGCACGCCAGGCCAATCGTTTGGTAGTCACTGCTGGAAATGACTTGGACAAGTCATAGCGTTGTTGCATACCGAACAGGCTGATAGTGCCTACACCGGTGCGATCATCTCGGATTTCTCCTTGATCAAGTACTTGTTGGAGTGCGTTTAAATATTGGATCATATACTGTAAATGTTGATTGAAAATCTTGGCTTACTTGGGCTCTCACAGGTGTGAATCCTGACAAAAATTCTTTAACATATATTCTGGTATCTGCTTTATACGATCCCTTGATATGTGTCAAGTATATCCTATCCAATACCGGTTTGGCCAATTCCAATATAGCAGGGCCGCCAATTACAAATACAGTTTTATCTGAATGTGCCGCTTCAATTTCCAACAGCTTGGTTACAATATCGCCACTGAATGGCATGGCATATTTGACAGGTTTGTGTGTGGCTACATATACTGTACGACCAGGCAACGGCTTGGGCATCTTGGCATCTTCCCAAGTGCGTCGGCCACATACCACTACATGTCCGGTGGTGATACGTTGAAAGTTGGCTAAATCTTCAGCGTTATGAGGCCACGGCAATGTACCGTTAAACCCCATACCGCCGTTGAAGTCAACGGCAAATATGGCATTAATCATAAGTTTTTTAGGAGTTCGTCTGTGAAAGGTTGAATTACTCGTGCTACACTATCTACACTGATATGAAAATCTACGTCTTGGATGATATCGTCAAGATCCAGTAGTTTTTTATTGATCAATTTTTCTACAAATTCGGGTTCAGCACCTTCTTCCAACATCTCGGCAATGTTGACATCAACTGCGGT
>Ga0164296_1002630_pt1 | contig 17608 bp, 10 predicted proteins | sample GEODES057metaG_FD_113533 | JGI IMG/M metagenome (GOLD analysis project Ga0164296, IMG submission 113533) | Dystrophic lake water microbial communities from Trout Bog Lake, Wisconsin, USA - GEODES057 metaG | ecosystem: Environmental > Aquatic > Freshwater > Lake | place: USA: Trout Bog Lake... | reverse complement strand
AGCCTTCAATGTTGCTATTGGCGCCCATGATCTTGCGCACCTTGCTGGGGAACTCCGGCGTCCACAGGAACTGAACGTAGTGGCCGGGCCATGCCTCATGAATGCTGGTGCTGATGATGGTGCCGACGTTGAACATCGCCATGTGTTCGGCAATGTGTTCCGGAGTCCAATCTTTTTCCGGCAGCGTCACGTTGAAGTAGGCCTGCTTGGAATGCGTCTCATACGGTCCCGGAGGGTCCATGCTGGCGAAGGTGGTGGCGCGCATGAAGGGCGGCGTCTCTTCCAATGTGGGCTGCACGTCGCCGGGGATGGTGATGATGTGGTGCGAGCGGATGAAGTCCGTCAACTCCGTAAACGTATTGTGGAAGGCCTGCAGCAGTTGGTCCGGCGGCGGATACATGGCAGCGAGTTCAGCCAGCACTTCACGCGGAGTTTTGCTCGGATCAAGTTCATGGGCAATGCGTGCGAACTCGGCTTGGTTCTTGTGCAGGTCTGCATAGCCAATCTGCAGCAGTTTGTCGAGCGGCGTATCCACCATTTCGTCGTAGGAAAGTTTGCGGCTGAAAGTATCTGAGCCGAAACGAAAATCGCCATTGGAACGCGGCAGCAGGTCGGTCTTCAGCCATTGCTCGTAACTTTGCAGAGCGGCAATTACGTCGGCGTTGCTCTTGGCGAAGTCAGCCTTCACCTGCGGATCGGTTGCATCGGTAAAGCCGGAAGGCAGATCGGTCTGGAAGAAACTGATGAGGCCGGGCAGTTGCTCGATGGCAATTTCTGTATAGATGCGTGGCGGGTTTTTCAGGTTCTTGCGCGCTTCCAGCAGTGCCTGCGGCATCTGGCGTTCGCGTTCCACAACGGCGCGCAGGCGCGTATCGGCAGAAGCGAATTTGCGGCTCATCAACACAAAGGCGGAGTTGGTGATGCCGCTGGAATAGTTGTCAGGATTTTTCTCCCACATGCGAATGGTTTCGAGTGAGAGCAATTGCGAACGGATGCTGCCGAGCACAATGGCCAGGTCGCCGGCATCGTCGCGATCGAGCGCGGTGGGATCAATCTCCTCAAACTTTTTCTCGTACTCGTGCTGCAGTGCCGCTTCACGCTGCACGGCGGCGGCAGAGTAGTCCTCCAGTTGCGTATCGTACTGGTGAAAGCCCAGCGCGGTCGCACTGGTGGGCGAGAGCGGCAGATACACTGTGTCAAAATATTCTTCGGTCAGCGCGTGGAAAGTCTGCGGCATGCCGTCGGCGGAAACGTGGCTACGCGGCTTTGGTTTTTGCGCTGCGGCAATATTCATGGCAAGAGCTGCTCCCAGCAGAAAGATAAAACAACGAGTAGATAGACGCACCGGCACCTCACAGAAGCGAATATACGGTCAAAGAGAGATTGTACGGCTTTACGGGGCCTCTCGAAAATAGCCAGCGGTTAGACGATAGCGGAGGCTTCACGCATCTTCAGTGAGGCCAGCAGCGCGCGCGCCTCTTCGATGACGGCTTCGGGAGCGGCGGTTGTCAGCGGCCAGCGCAGCACTCCCTGCGGAGAAAACTGTGCGCCGCGTTTCTGCTGCCGCGCTACCATACGCATTAGTTCATCGGGATCAATCCGTGCGTCCTGCGCGAAGCGAAGCTGCAAAGTGTCCTGCATCATGGCCACGCCGGGTTTGCTGCGGGAGTCGCGAGCGACGGGCAGCGCAATCCGTTTGCGTTCCAACTGGACTACGCCGGCGCGTTCGCATTCCAATCGCAGCAGACCGGCAAGCAGGAGATGTTCCACCGTGGGTGGTGGTGCGCCGTAGCGATCGGTCAATTCATTGCGCACATCGTTGATGGCGGCTTCATCTGCTGCGCCGGCAATGCGTTTGTACATGCGGAGACGCTGGTTTTCTTCAGCAATATAATCGGCATCAATGCGCAGGCTGATGCCGAGGTTGAGTTGTGTCTTCGGCAACTCGGCTTTGTCTTCGCCCTTCAACGCGCGCACTGCCTCTTCCAGCATGGTGGTGTACATTTCAAAACCGACCGCTTCAATGTGACCGCTCTGTTCGCCGCCCAGCATGTTGCCCGCGCCACGCAACTCCAAATCGAGCGCAGCGATTTTAAATCCGGCACCGAGGTCGCTAAATTCTTTCAACGCGGTCAACCGTCTGCGCGCAACATCGGTCAATTCTTTTTCCGGTGGAATCAGGAGGTAGGCGTAGGCGCGGCGATTGGAACGTCCCACGCGGCCACGCAGTTGGTAAAGCTCACTGAGCCCGTGACGTTCCGCGCGATTGATGATGATGGTGTTCGCCAACGGAATGTCGAGTCCGTTTTCGATAATTGTTGTGGCGACCAGCACATCGTATTCGTTGTGCATGAAGGCAAGCATCACGCGTTCCAGCTCGGTCTCGCCCATCTGGCCGTGTGCCACCACAATGCGCGCCTGCGGCACCTGCTCGCGTATGCGCGATGCGATTTCGTAAATCGTTTCCACGCGGTTGTGAACGAAGAAAATCTGGCCGCTGCGTTCCAGCTCCAATTCAATTGCTGTGCGAATCAACTTCTCATCAAACTTGGCCACAATGGTCTGGATGGCCATGCGATCTTTGGGCGGCGTCTCAATCACGCTCATGTCGCGCAGGCCGGCCAGTGACATATGCAGTGTGCGCGGAATCGGTGTGGCGCTCATGGCTAGCACATCCAGTTCCGCGCGCATCTGCTTCAGGCGTTCTTTGTGGCGCACGCCGAAGCGCTGCTCTTCATCCACGATGAGCAGGCCGAGGTCCTGAAAGACAATGTCTTTCGATAACAGGCGGTGTGTGCCGATGAGAATATCCACCTTGCCCTGCGTCGTGCGCTCCAGAATGTCTTTCTGTTCCTTCGCTGTGCGGAAGCGCGAAATCATTTCCACCGTGATGGGGAACTGCGCGAAGCGGCGGCGGAAGGTTTCAAAATGCTGGAAGCTGAGTACTGTGGTCGGCGTGAGTACGGCAACCTGCTTGCCATCCTGCACCGCTTTGAAGGCCGCGCGCATGGCCACTTCCGTTTTGCCGTAGCCCACATCGCCGCAGAGCAGGCGGTCCATCGGCTGCGTCGATTCCATGTCGCGCTTGATGTCGGCGATGGCGGAGAGCTGATCGTCCGTCTCGTTGAACTCGAATGCGTCTTCAAACTCACGCTGGAATTGATTGTCCGGCGGAAAGGCGTGGCCCTGCGCTGCCTTGCGTGCGGCGTACAGCTTTAGCAACTCGCCGGCCATCTCCTGCATGGCCTTTTTCACGCGAGACTTGGTGCGCGCCCACTGCTGGCCGCCCATGCGGCTCAGTTCAGGCGCGGGACCGCCGTCGGCTGAACGATATTTTTGCACCAGATCCAGCCGCGTCAGCGGAACATAGAGTCGTGCCTGATCGGCAAACTCCAGCACCATGAATTCTGCGTTCTGGCCTTCCTGCTCAATTTCTTTCAGGCCCTGGTAGCGCGCGATGCCGTGCTCCACATGCACGATGTAATCGCCGACGGCGAGATCGCGGAAGTCAGAAAGGAACGCGGAAGTCTTCAGCTTGCGTGTGGTGCGTCGCGGCGCCAGCTCGGCCTCGTCCACCAAATCCTGCGCACCGAAGAGAATAAAGCTGCGGGAATTATCCAGACCAAGCACCTGCACGCCGTTGGCGATGGCGGCGCGGACAATCACTGGCGGCGGGTAATCGGAATCCTCCGCGGAAAAATCTTCCACATCAATGCGCTGTTCGGCTTGTGCCGTGCTGCCAATACGGTATGCAATGTTGTACTCGCGCAGAATGCCGGCCAGCCGTTCCACTTCGCCGGAGTTGGGTGCCGCCAGAATCACCTGCGTTTGTTTGCGTAGCAGCCGCTGCAGTTCATCGCGCAACGCCGTCACCGAACCGTGAAAGCGCATTGTTGTGCGCGTGGCAAATTCCACTTCGCTCAACTCGCTTTTGTCATCACTCAGCACATCCACTGCGCCCAGCGGATCCAGATCGCAGCCGCTGAAAGTTTTTACGCGGTCTTCCAGAGTCCACGGATCGAAATAAATATCTTCCGGACGAATCAGCGAGCCGATGCCGGAACGCTCATGTCGCTGTTCAACTTTGTTCCACCAACGCTCTGCCTGGTTCTGCACCATCGCGGGCTCGTCCAGCAGAATGCGCAGCTGCTTAGCATTGCCGCCAGCGAGCAAATCGAAGAGCGTGCTGGTCGCTCCGGCAACCGGCGCAAAAAATTCCCAGCCGGGAAACGGACCGACGCCGGATTCTGCAAGATCGATTTCGGAAGTCGACCCGGTGAGCCGCGCATGAACCGCGCCAAGAAATTTATCGGTCGCGGGAGTTTCCGTTAGCGGCAACAGCAGCACCGACTCCAAAGGAGTCGCCGTGGCCACCGTGCGCTGCGAGACAGGATCAAACTCGCGAATGGATTCGATTTCATCGCCGAAGAAATCGATGCGTACCGGCGCTGGCATCTCTGGGCCGAAGACGTCGAGGATGCCGCCGCGCAGCGAAAGCTGGCCGGGCATGTCGACGGCCTCAACTTTTTCGTAACCGGCGTAAAGCAGTTGCTCCAGAATCATTGCGGGAAGAAATTCCTCGCCGCGGTTTAACCTCAGTGCCAGCGCCGCATAATGTTCGCGCGGAAACAACCGCATGGCTGCCGCTTCCACCGGGGCAATGAGGATGCTCACGGATTCCGGTTCCGCAGCAATACGCCAGAGTACGGCGGCTCGCTGCTCCTGAATTCCCCCATGCGGCGAAAGATTTTCAAAGGGCAGCACGTCATGTGCGGGAAGTCGCAGCACCTGTTCCGCAGCCATCGCGCCGGTCAGTTCGCACGCAGCCTGTACTGTCAGGTGGAGTTCTTCGGCGGCCTTGTTATCTGCGACCAGAACGAGCAGCGGAATTCTGGACTCTGATTTTGCAGTCTGCAAATCGCGGGCCAGCAGCGGCAGATACAACGCGCGCGCGGTTGCGGTCAGTCCAGAGACACGACGACGCCCCGATCCGGCGGCCAGGTGCCGTCGAACTCGCTCAAATGCCGGGGAGTGTTCCATGTCCGCAAACAGGCTGCGGACGAAGGGAAGAACCATAACTGTGCTGATTCTACCAACCTGCGCTTGTGGTAAGCTGCCAGCCATGTTCCACAGAATTTTTGCAGTGCCGATGCGGGCCATCGCTTTGCTGCTATTGCTGCTCTGCGTCAGTGGAGTTGCACGTGCGGCTCATCACGAGCTGGTGTTTCTCGACACCGATATCGGCGACGATATTGACGATGCCTTTGCGTTGACGCTGCTGCTGCAAAGCCCGAAGGTGGAGCTGCTGGGCGTGAGCACGGCTTTTGGCAATACGCAGTTGCGGGCGCAACTGGCATCGCGCCTGTTGGATGCGAACGGTCGCAGCGGTATACCGGTAGGCACGGGCATTGCTTCGCCTTCGCGCACAACGTTCACGCAGCGCAAATGGGCTGAGGGTGCATCGCAAACAAAGTTTGTGGATGGGTTGGATCTACTGACAAAGACCATCCAGGCGCATCCCGGCAAAGTGACGCTAATCGCAATCGGCCCGCTGACAAATATCGGCGCGCTGATTGACCGCGACCCTGAAACCTTCCGCAAACTGAAGCGTGTGGTGATTATGGGCGGCTCGGTTTATAAGGGCTATCGCGGAAAGTCCTCCACCTCGCCCGATGCGGAATACAACATCAAGATGGACGCTGCGGCGGCGCAAAAACTTTTCAACTCCGGCGTGCCGTTAAATGTGATGCCGTTGGATTCGACCATCCTGCCGCTGGACGCAACGAATGCGGGAAAAATTTACGGGCAGCCTGCGGCATTTGCGGCGGCGTTGAAAGAACTGGCCGCAGAGTGGACGGCCTCCACCGGCAATCCGACGCCGATTCTCTACGACGTGATGGCGGTTGGCTCGGTGGTTAAGCCGAATGTCTGCCCGCTGACGCCGATGCATCTCGATGTCGACCTGCAGGGCTACACGCGGCCGGGGCCGGGCACGCCCAACGTGAATGTCTGCCTGCAGGCGAAGGAGTCCCGCTTCTATAAACTGCTGCAGAAGCGGCTGGCACATTCTCCCGCGCAATCGACCGAATCAACACGGTAAAATGTATCTGCATGCCAACAGCAATCGAAATTACGCCAGAGATTCTCGCCAAGTATGAGCCGGTCATCGGCCTGGAAGTTCACTGCCAACTGCTGACGCAGACCAAAGCTTTTTGCGGCTGCAAGAATGAGTTCGGCGGTGAACCGAACACGCACGTCTGCCCGGTCTGCCTCGGTTTGCCTGGCGCGCTGCCGGTGCTGAACCATCAGGCGGTGGATTTCGCCATTCTCGCGTCGCTGGCGTTGCACTGCACTGTGAATGAGACGAGCATCTTCGCGCGCAAAAATTATTTTTATCCCGACCTGCCCAAGGGCTATCAGATTTCGCAGTATGACAAGCCTCTGGCCGAGAACGGATATATTGACGTGCCAAGTTTTGACGCAGCCGGCAATGCCATCACCAAACGCATTGGCATCACGCGCCTGCACATGGAAGAAGACGCCGGCAAAAGCCTGCATGATGGATTTGCAGACTCGATTTCGCGCACCTATCTCGACCTGAACCGTTGCGGCACGCCGCTGGTGGAAATTGTCAGCGAGCCGGACATCCGCACTCCCGATGAAGCGTATGAATACCTGACGCGCATGAAGGAAATTTTGCTGTACACCGGCGTCAGCGATTGCAACATGGAAGAAGGTTCGCTGCGCTGCGACGCCAACGTGAGTGTGATGCTACGCGGCGCGGAGAAATTCGGCACCAAGGCCGAAGTGAAAAACGTAAACAGTTTCCGCTATATTCGCGAGGCGTTGATTTATGAAATCCAGCGCCAGGTGGAGATTGTGGAAGGCGGCGGCCGCGTGGTGCAGGAAACGCGCCTCTACAATTCTGCCGAGGGCAAGACCTATTCCATGCGCTCCAAGGAACAAGCGCATGACTACCGCTACTTCCCCGAGCCGGACCTGCAGCCGCTGATTGTGAACACGGCGTGGCGCGAACGCATTGCGGCAACGCTGCCAGAACTGCCCGAAGCGCGCCGCAAGCGCATGACCGCAGAGTATGACCTGAGCGAGCAGGACGCGATGACGCTTACGGCAACGCGTGCCTTTGCCGACCAGTTTGAATCGGCGGCACGCGCGGCAAAAAATCCCAAGCGCGTCGTCTCGTTGATTACCAGCGAGCTCACCGGTCGCTTGAACGCTGCGGAGTTGACGCTGGAGTCATCGCCGGTTTCGATGAAGGGCATCGCCATGGCGGCGGACCTAGCCGAGAGTGGCGAACTCTCCAGCAAGATGTTGAAGCAGTTGCTCGATGTTTGCTTTGAGAAGAGCGAGGACTTCCCCGCAGTTTACGAACGCGAGAAACCGCAGCAGATTTCTGACCCCGCAGCGATTGAAAAAATGATTGATGAAATCATCGCCGCGAATCCCAAGCAGGTGGAGCAGTACCGCGCCGGCAAGAAAACGGTGGCAGCATTCTTTGTCGGTCAGGTGATGCGAATCTCCAAAGGCCAGGCGAACCCGGGCCTGCTGAACGAACTCGTCACCAAGAAGCTCGACGGCTAATCAAAATTATTGCAGCGATTGCAGGATGTACCGCGTTACTTGCGCGGCTTGCATGTTGCTGCCCTGTGCGTTGTAGTGGACGTCATCGCTGTGCAGGTCATTGTGCGGCACCATCAACGCGTGAAGATTGTTGGTTGGAATCTGCTGCTCATCAATAAAAATTTGCGCAATCGCATTCCGTGCGTTGATACGCGCATTGGAGGCACCGCCGGCCTTATCGGCACGCACCGGCGTGATGGTGGCCCAAACAAGTTTTGCCTTGGGCGCGCCGCTGTGCAGGGCTTTCAACATTGCCGGAAATCCCACGCGGAACTGGTCTTCGCTGTAACCCCAGCCGTGCATGCCGTTGTTGAAGTGCACGACGGCATACTTCACCGGCAGCATGGCGAAGTAATCGCGCAGTTGTCCGGGCAGGCGCGGGTCGCCGACAGAAGCCGATGTGGCAAAGAGATAGCAGTTCGCCTTGCCGATCAGTTGCTTTGCCGTCTCCGCATAATAAGCGCGAGTAATGGAGTCGCCGACCAGCAAAACATTCGGCAGCGCGGTGTCAATTTTCTCCGGTGCCTGAGCCCAGGTCCATTCAATCGGCTCGGTTACCGGATAAGTTTGCGCCGAAACACACAGCGAGGCTGTGAGCAGATATGCGGCAATCGCCAACGAAACCAGAAAAAGTTTTTTCATGAATTTTTGCTCAACGCGCGATGGCCGATATCGCGGCGGAAATACATTCCGTCAAAGTGAATTTTTTCGAGTGCCGCATAAGCCTTGCCCAACGCTGTCTGTAAATCGTCGCCGGTAGCGCTCACGGCCAGCACGCGCCCGCCGGAGGTCACCAGCTTGCCGCGCTTCAACGTCGTGCCGGCATGGAAGACCGCAACGTCTTTCGCTGTCTCCTCCAGACCGCTGATGGCATCGCCAGTTTTGTATTCGCCCGGATAGCCCGCACTGGCCGCAACCACGCAAGCGCTCGCACCCGGCTTCCAGCGCAACTCCAGCGAATCCAGCTTGCCGTCGACTGCCGCTTCCAGCACGGTCAGCAGGCTGGTTTCCAGCCGCGGCAAAATGGCCTGCGTTTCCGGATCGCCAAATCGCGCGTTGTATTCCAGCACCATCGGTCCGCGCGCAGTCATCATCAGGCCGCAATACAGCACGCCGGTAAACGGCATCTCCTCGGCGCTCATTCCGTCCAACGTCGGTTGCACCACATGCGTCATCAGCCATTCAGTCATGTGGCTGTCCAGCAGCGAGTCCAACGAGTATGCACCCATGCCGCCGGTGTTCAGCCCGGTGTCGCCTTCGCCGATGCGTTTGTGGTCCTGCGCAGGTGCCAGCGGCAGTCCATGCTTGCCATCGCAAAGTACGAGGAAGCTGATTTCTTCGCCTTCCAGAAATTCTTCCAGCACAATGCGAGTCTCTGCCACGCCCAGCAGTTTGCCGCTGAACAAACCTTCTGCAGCGGCCAGCACTTCATCGCGCGTCTTGCAGATGAGCACGCCTTTGCCGGCGGCAAGACCATCGGCCTTCACCACCATCGGCACGTGGAAAAGCGGCAGCGATGCGTGAACCTCGTCCAGGCTCGTACAGACCGCATAGTGCGCCGTGGGAATGCGCCAGCGCTGCATGAATTCTTTGGCAAAGCCTTTGCTGGTTTCCAGTTGTGCTGCGGCCTGCGTCGGGCCAAAGACTTTCAACCCGCGGCGCTGCATTTCATCCACCATACCAAGCGAGAGCGGAAGCTCGGGGCCGATGATGGTCAGGTCCGGCTGCTGTTCGGCAACCACACGAATCAAATCGCCCAGGTCTTTTACATTCACTGGGACACAGGTGGCCGTCTGCGCAATGCCGCCGTTGCCGGGTGCACAGACCACCTCGCATTTGCGACGGCCGCGCTGCAGCGCCCACACAATCGCATGTTCTCTGCCGCCGCCGCCAATCACCAGCACCTTCGTCACAATCATTGCTCCCTGCCGCAGGTGGGGAGGAAAAAACCTGCGCATCCTTGAGGCTAGGCAAGCAGGGCAGGTGAAGTCAAACAGATATGGCGGGTTGTGACTCCCGTCACGTATTATGCGTGCTTACACAAGACTTACGCTGCGGCGACGTTATCACTGATAGCGTCAATAAATATGCGAATTTTGTAGCAGCAGGAAGGGCAAAGTCAGGGCCATGCAAATTTCTATTCCACAGGAAAATTCCACACCATCAACAACTCAAAAGTCCACGTTGCCGATTATCATTCAGGGCGGCATGGGCGCGGGCGTCTCCAGTTGGCAGTTGGCCAATGCTGTCTCCCGCACCGGCCAGTTGGGCGTGGTCTCCGGCACGGCGCTGGATGAGATTCTCTCGCGGCGGCTGCAGATGGGCGATCCCGGCGGACACATGCGTCGCGCTCTCGATGCATTTCCGATTCCTGCGATGGCCGAGCGTGTCCGCAACAAGTACTTTATTGAAGGCGGCAAGGACGAGCGTGCGCCGTTCCTCGTCAACCCTTCTCTGGTTAAAGACAATCCGCCGGCGTTGGTGGAACTGTGCATCGTGGCGAATTTTGTTGAGGTGTGGCTGGCTCGTGAAGGCCACAACAATCCTGTTGGCATCAACTATCTGGAAAAGATTCAGATGGCGCATCTGCCCTGCATCTACGGCGCCATGCTGGCGGGCGTGGAATATGTGTTGATGGGTGCAGGAATTCCGTTGAAGATTCCCGGCGTTCTGGACAAGCTGGCGCTGAATGAACCGGTGGAGTATGAACTTCACATCATTGGCGCGCAGCCCGGCGACGACAACATGATGCGCTTCAATCCCCGCGAATATGTTGGCGAGTCGATGCCGCCACTCACGCGGCCAAAATTTCTCGCGATTATTTCATCCAACACTCTGGCCGTCACCATGCTGAAGCGCGCCAATGGCAAAGTGGATGGATTGATTGTCGAGATGCAGACGGCCGGTGGACACAACGCACCGCCACGCGGCAAGATGCAACTTTCAGAGCGCGGCGAACCGATTTACGGCGAGCGCGATACGGTAGACCTGGTGAAGATGGCCGAGCTTGGCGCGCCGTTCTGGTTGGCCGGTGGCTATGGTCATCCTGACAAAGTTCGCGAAGCGCTGGAGGTTGGTGCCGCCGGCGTTCAGGTGGGCACAGCCTTCGCATTCGCAGACGAGTCCGGCCTGCGCCTGGACTACAAGCAGCGGCTGATGCAAAAAGCCATCGCTGGCGAAGCGGATGTATTCACGGATCCGCTGGCATCGCCCACAGGATTTCCATTCAAGGTGGCGTTGCTGGAAGGCACGGCCTCGGATGCAAAAGTTATATCCGCGCGACCGCGCATCTGCGACCTTGGTTATCTTCGCGAGGCCTATCGCACGCCGGAAGGCACAGTTGGATATCGCTGTGCTTCGGAACCGGTGACGCTCTATGTATCCAAAGGCGGTACGGCAGAAGATGCCCAGGGGCGCAAGTGCGTCTGCAACGGCTTGCTTGCGAACATCGGTCTACAGCAACACCGCAACGGCGGTCGTGAAGAGCAGGGCCTGATTACCGCCGGCGATGATCTGACAACCGTTCCGGATTTTTTACCGCCGGGTGCCACGCATTACAGTGCGGCGGATGTAATCTCTGCCCTGATGGCGCATGTTGAGGTCGCGGTTTAATCGCGGCAGTTTTTAGTTAACCATGGTGAAATGAATTTATTAAGATAGTTGAATCTATTCCTGAAACGTGAGATTGTAAGTACAGTGCCGTAGCCCCGCTCTCGGCGCCTTCAATCTATGGCAGGAATCGACACAACAGAGCCGAGTAAAGCTGCGCCAGCGCGCAGCTTTGCCTTGCGTCGTGGCCAGCTCTGGTACTACTTCGGCCCGGCCTTCGTGGCCAGCATCGCCTATATCGATCCAGGAAATTTCGCCACCAACATCGATGGCGGCACACGCTTCGGCTATAAACTGCTCTGGGTGTTGCTGTGGTCCAACGCCATGGCCATTCTGGTGCAGTACCTTTCGGCAAAACTTGGCATCGTCACCGGCCGCACTCTGCCGCAAAATTGCCGCGACCAATTTTCCCGTCCCACAGTCATCGGCTTATGGATTGCCGCGGAATTTTCCGCCATGGCAACCGACCTCGCAGAATTTCTCGGCGCGGCCCTCGGCTTTTATCTGCTCTTCGGCAGCCAGTGGATGGCGCTGGGATTCTCGCACACTGAGGTGATGTTAATTGCCGCGGTGATTACAGCAGTCTGCGTTTTCGCCATTCTCGCGCTTGAACTCTATGGCTTCCGTTCCGTCGAACTCGTCATCATGGGCTTCGTTTGCATCATCGGCTTCTGCTATGCGATTGAAGTTTTTCTGGTGCATCCCAACTGGCCGCTGGCGGTGAAGTACACCCTGCTGCCCACCATCGACCATGACAGTCTCTACATCGCCATCGGTATGCTGGGAGCGACGGTGATGCCGCACGTTGTCTATCTGCACTCCGGTCTGGTGCAGCCGCGCGTGCGTGCCGCCACAGAATATGAACGGATTAGTTCTCTGCAGAAGGGCATCACGCGTTTTCTGCACCTTCGTTATGAACTCGTGGATGTATTCGCTGCGATGAACGGCGCTTGGCTGGTCAACTCCGCGATGATTATTATGGCGGCTGCGGTCTTCGCCGGCCTGAAGCATCCAGTCTCCAGCATCGAGGACGCCTACCAGACGCTCTCGCCACTGCTGGGACGTTTTGCCGCCGTCACCTTTGCCGTGGCGTTGCTGTGCAGCGGTCTGGCATCTTCCACCGTAGGCACCATGGCGGGCCAGATGATTCTGGAAGGTTTTCTGGAAGTGAAGTTCAGTATCTTTCTGCGACGCTTCATTACGTTGCTGCCGGCGCTGCTGGTGATTGCCATGGGTCTGGACCCGCTGCGCATCCTCATCCTCTCGCAGGTGGTGCTCAGCTTTACGCTGCCGTTTGCGCTGGTGCCGCTCATCATTCTCACCGGCCGCAAGAAGTTGATGGATGGTTTCGCCAATGGCGGCGTGCTGCAGTCGCTCGGTTGGCTGACGATTGCCATCATCATTACGCTCAACGGTCTGCTGCTCTGGCAGTTGGTACAGGGATAACGAATCCAAAATAAAAACGCCTGCAGCCAATCGGCCACAGGCGTTTCTACATTACCTAAAAATTACTCCGTGCCAAAAGTGAAGATCGTCGTCGAGTGCCACTTCGCGCCCGGCTTCAACTCCGTGCTGGGGAAATTGCTGTGGTTGGGCGAGTCGGGGTAATGCTGCGTCTCCAGGCACAAACCTTTGTGCTGCGAGTAGACAATGCCGTGCCGCCCAGTTAAAGTTCCGTCGAGAAAATTGCCGCTGTAAAATTGCACGCCGGGTTCGGTTGTCGTCACGGTCAGCGTGCGTCCGCTGGTCGGGTCCACAACACTGGCGGCCACATGCATCTCGCCCATTTTTCCATTCAACACAAAGTTGTGGTCATATCCACCGGCGAGTTTCATCTGCTCATTATCCGCGTGAATGCGTTCGCCGATGGTGTGCTGCGAGTGGAAGTCGAGCGGCGTGCCGGCAACCGGCGCCAGAACACTCGTCGGAATCAGACCGGCATCAACTGGCGTGTAGCGGTCGGCAAACAGCGTCAGCCGCTGGTCCAGAATGTCGCCCGCATCATCGCCATGCAGATTGAAGTAGGAGTGGTTCGTCAGGTTCACCACCGTCGCCTTGTCGGTCTTGGCGGAGTAATCAATCCGCAGCGAATCGCCATGCAGCGTGTAACGCACCGTGGCCGTCAGCGTGCCGGGAAATCCCTGATCGCCGTCCGCGCTCACCAGCGTCAACTCCACGCCGCCGGGAACCTGCTGCGCACTCCACACATGCTGATCAAATCCAACCGGGCCGCCATGCAGAGCATTGCCATTGTTATTCGGCGGAATCTGGTAGCTCTGGCCCTCAAGCGTAAATTTTCCCTTGGCGATGCGGTTGCCGTAGCGGCCAACAATCGCTCCGAGGTAGCTCTTGTCGGCAAGATAGCCCGCAAGCGAGTCATATCCCAGAACAATATCCGCCACCTTGCCGTTTTTGTCGGCCGTACGCACGCTCACCAGATGCGCACCGTAGGTGGTCACCCGCGCTTCCACCTGAGCGCTCTTCAGCGTGTAGATTTCCACACTCTTACCGTCGGGCATCTTGCCCCAATCGGCCTTGGTCACTGTCTGCGCTTCTGTCATACCAGCTCCTGCGGTTGCCAAAACCAGCGTTGCGGCAAAAGTTAATAATAGACTTGCCTTCACCATCTCCATCACCTCTCCCAATACCCGTGCCTTAGAACGCTGCCAGGGCGCATGCGAACCATGCTCTGGCAGCCCGCAGCGAAGTATATCCCAGCGACCTGAAATTCATCACAGATTCACAACGGCTGAATAGATTTGGCGCGGGAGACAACGACATGGCGATGGATACCACAGCACTCGATGCATTGCAGGCAGCCTACAAAGCAGCAGTAGAACTCTGGATTGCAGCCATCAAGAAGGAAGAAGACTTGGCCTCGGGCGATCACTCCGTGGCAGAGATTGATGCCTGGGAAGAAGCCGGCTATGAAGAGGAAGACTTGCGCACGAAAGTAAAGCGCGCCAAGAAGGCCTACGAGTCCGCCCTGCGCCGCGAATTCTTCGGCATGTAGACCGCAGTTACCGTCAACATTCCAGTACTTCTCAGTCAGTACCCGGCGGCGGTACAATTTTGCTGTGAGAGCAGATTGCAGCAGCGTACCCGCCATCAGGCGCTTTCGGCGCGGCCGGCATGACCGCGGCCGTTAAAGCCTGCCTTGGGGAGCCGCTTTCATCCCCAGATTCCGCAGAACCAGTCAGGAAAAGTTAGGATGGATGTGCACGCGAGCATGCGTGTACGGCATACAGGTTTGCTGCCGGACCCAAAGGGAATGGCAGCTGTAACACCGCGTGCGGGCCCCAAGGGGCAGCAGCGCGAAGAAAGGAATCTTCCATGAGCATGAATTCTTTTGGCAGCCGGGCAACACTGCAGTCCGGCGGCAAGAGCTATGAAATCTACCGGCTGCAGGCGCTGGAGTCCAAAGGCATCAATCTGTCGCGGCTGCCGTTTTCGCTGCGCATCCTGCTGGAAAACCTGCTGCGCCGCGAGGACGGCGAAAGCGTAACCGCCGCAGAGATTGAGGCGCTGGCCAACTGGGAAGCCAAGGCCGAACCCAGTCGCGAAATCGCCTACATGCCCGCCCGCGTACTGATGCAGGACTTCACCGGCGTACCGGCCGTGGTCGACCTGGCCGCCATGCGCGACGCCATGAAGACCCTCGGCGGCGACCCGCAGAAAATCAATCCGCTGCAGCCCGCCGAACTGGTCATCGACCACTCGGTGCAGGTGGATGAATTCGGCACCACCGGTTCGTATGACATCAACGCCGCGCTCGAGTTCCAGCGCAACCGCGAACGCTACGCCTTCCTCAAGTGGGGACAGACGGCCTTCCGCAATTTTTCTGCCGTGCCACCGGGCATGGGCATCTGCCACCAGGTGAACCTGGAATATCTGGCGCGCGTGGTCTTCACTTCAGAAAACGGTCAGGCATATCCAGACACGCTCGTCGGCACCGATTCGCACACCACCATGGTGAATGGACTCGGCGTACTCGGCTGGGGCGTCGGCGGCATTGAGGCAGAGGCCGCCATGCTGGGCCAGCCGGTTTCCATGCTGGTGCCGCAGGTTGTCGGATTCAAACTGACCGGCAAGTTGAAAGAAGGTGCAACCGCCACCGATCTCGTCCTAACCGTTACCGAGATGCTACGCAAGCACGGTGTCGTCGGGAAATTTGTGGAGTTCTACGGCCCCGGCATCTCGGAGCTGCCTCTCGCCGACCGCGCCACCATCAGCAACATGGCACCGGAATACGGCGCCACCTGCGGCATCTTCCCGGTGGACAACGAAACGCTGCGCTACCTGCGCCTGACTGGCCGCCCCGAAGAACAGATTGCCCTCGTCGAGGCGTATTACAAGGAGCAGGGAATGTTCCACGCAGCCGGCGCGCCGGAAGCGGAATATTCTTCCTCGCTCTCGCTCGACCTCGCCACCGTGCAGCCCAGCGTTGCCGGACCCAAGCGTCCGCAGGACCGTGTTCTGCTCAGCGAAGCCGCTGCCAGCTTCAAGAAGCAGTTGCCTGCGCTGCTCGGCCCCGCTGCAGAAAAATCTTCCGCGCACCAGCCCGCCGCATGGAAGGGCGAAGGCCACGCGCCGAAGGAAGGCGCCACCACCGTCAGCGAACGCTTCGGCGTTGCGGTGGACCAATACATCGGCCACGGCTCCATCGTGATTGCCGCCATCACCAGCTGTACCAATACTTCCAATCCCTCGGTGATGTTGGCCGCCGGTCTGCTCGCGAAGAAAGCTGTTGAGAAGGGACTGCAGACGCCGCCGTGGGTGAAGACTTCACTTGCGCCCGGCAGCCGCGTCGTCACCGACTATTACGAAAAGGCCGGCCTCACGAAATATCTTGATGCGCTGCGCTTCAACACCGTCGGCTACGGCTGCACCACCTGCATTGGCAACTCCGGCCCGCTGCCCACCGACGTCTCCAAAGCGATTGATGAGCACGGCCTGGTCGCCGTCAGTGTTCTCAGCGGCAACCGTAATTTTGAAGGCCGCATCAGCCCCGACGTGCGAGCAAATTATCTGATGTCGCCGCCGCTGGTGGTTGCCTATGCACTCGCCGGAAAGATTGATCACAACTTCGACGCCGAACCGCTGGGCGCAGATAAATCCGGCGCGCCGGTTTTCCTCAAAGACATCTGGCCCACGCAGAAGGAAGTCAATGACGCGGTGGCAAACTCAATCGACTCCGGCATGTTCCACAAGGAGTACTCGACCATCTCCGACGGCGACAGCAACTGGCAGGGACTCAAGTTCCCGCTGGGTGCCACCTACGGTTGGGAGACGGATTCGACCTACATCCGCAAGGCCCCGTACTTTGACGGTATGCCGGCCAAACCCGCAGCCGTGGAAGATATTTCCGGCGCGCGCGTGCTGGCCGTACTCGGAGACTCTGTCACCACCGACCACATCTCGCCTGCCGGTTCCATCAAGCTGAACGGCCCGGCCGGCAAGTACCTCACCGAGCATGGCGTAAAGCCGGCAGACTTCAACAGCTACGGCTCGCGCCGCGGCAACCATGAAGTGATGGTGCGCGGAACTTTTGCCAACGTGCGGCTGAAGAACAAACTCGCACCCGGCACGGAAGGCGGCGTCACGCGTCTGCTGCCCGAAGGCACCGGCATGAGCATCTACGACGCCAGCGTGATTTACGCCGAACGCAAAACGCCGCTGATGATTCTCGCCGGCAAGGAGTACGGTTCCGGCAGCTCGCGAGACTGGGCGGCCAAGGGTCCCAAGCTGCTTGGCATCCGCGCGGTAATTGCAGAAAGCTACGAACGCATCCACCGCTCCAACCTGGTTGGTATGGGAATTTTGCCGCTGCAGTTTGAAGCGGGAGAGAATGTCGAGTCGCTCGGCCTCACCGGCGAAGAAGTTTTCGACATTCCCGGACTGAAGGCCATGCTGCAGGCGAAGTTTGCCGATGGTAAAAAGCTGCAGGTCACCGCGAAGTCTGCCGACGGCAAGTCGAAGACCTTCACGGCCACTGTGCGTATCGATACGCCGAAGGAAATCCTCTACTACCAGCACGGCGGCATCCTGCAGTATGTGCTGCGCCAGCTAGCGAACTAAACCGTCAACGCATCCGCAAAAAGAAAATGGCCCGGAGAAATCCGGGCCATTGCTTTGCAAAATTCTTTGCGGCGTTAGATGCCGACGCCGTATTCCACACCGGTCATCTCATCGCCGGCATGGGCGTAGAAATCATATGGTGTGCGCTGGTTGAACTTATAACGCTGGCGCAATTCGCGGCCGATGATGAGCCCCAGCGCGACCGCGCTGAAGCCGACACTGGCCCAGCTGATAACGCGCAGCACCTTCGTGCTGGTTGGGGTCGAGTTGGTTTCTTCGT
>Ga0164296_1002627_pt1 | contig 17610 bp, 16 predicted proteins | sample GEODES057metaG_FD_113533 | JGI IMG/M metagenome (GOLD analysis project Ga0164296, IMG submission 113533) | Dystrophic lake water microbial communities from Trout Bog Lake, Wisconsin, USA - GEODES057 metaG | ecosystem: Environmental > Aquatic > Freshwater > Lake | place: USA: Trout Bog Lake... | reverse complement strand
GACGATGGTGGCGCCGCGGGCAGAGTCACCAGCTTTTTTAAGGGCCACGACCTCGGCGTGATCTGGTGAGATCTTTCGATTATGAAAACCTTCGGCAACGATTTGCCCATCAGCTGAATATATTGCCGCAGAGACATTCGGGTTGGGAGTCGATACACCCAAACCCTGCCGAGATAGTTCGGCCAGATGCGCATAGGCAGCATCAAGGTATGCGAAAAGCAAGGTACACCTATTCCGTTGCCATCTCTCATCCGGACTTTAACCGTCGGTCTCAGGATTTCACTGAGTCAACCGCCCATTGGGTATGTGCGGGTCGCGGACTATAACCGCCGGTTCGAAATTACATCGACCCCGATAACAACGGCATAAGCCTACTACCAACTAATGCACCTGGATCCTGCGGGGGTGAGATAGCCGGGAGAGTTCGATCAGAGTTCGGTTAGAGCTCTGAAATGTAAATGATCGCTCCGCAAACAACAATCAAGATGCTGCTGGCAGCCATCGCCATCCCATAGTTATAAGCCCCGGGCTTGGAGATGAGTTGATACAGGACAACCGGCAAGGTGGCCTGGTCGCCGTAGGCCAGGAAGTTTGCAGCCCCGAAGTCTCCGATGGATGTAATGACCGCATAGCTCGCAGCTATAAGCAACGTCCTTCGAACAAGTGGCATCTGGATTCGCCACCAGATAACAAACTGGTCGGCCTGATCCAGCTTTGCGCTCTCGATGATCTCTTTGTTGATGTCAGTGAGAGCCGGGAGCAGGAAGCGAATGACCAGTGGAATAACTACCAGTGACTGGGCTATTGGAAGAACAAGCCAGCTCGAGCGAAGTGGAAAAATTCCGCTCCCGTATGTCTCCAAGTATCCATAGCCGAGGATCACGCTCGATAAGGCAAGGGGCAGCAAGAAGAAAATCTCTGCAATTCGAACCTTTGTGAGTAGATAGCTACATAATCCGCCAATTGCCAGCGAAAGCAGCAGCACTACAAGGCAATTGCGCACGGAATTGAAAGCCGCGGATCCAAAGGAGATATTTAGTAGGCTCTGCGTCTGTGTTGAGTTCAATAAGGTGAAGTTGGAAGTACTCCATTGAAAGTTATGTCTAAATGCGCGCGCGATTAATGTGAGCACGGGAGTGAGGAATAGCAATGTAAAGCAGGCGATGGAATAGATGATGACGGGTAAGTCGCGAAGATCCAGTCGTCTTGGAAAAGAACGTTGCCGGGTATCTGAGGCTGGACGCAATGTAACGAAACGAGCGGCAGTGAGGATTAGGATCGCGAGCAGAATTTGTAGCCCTACTAAAGATGATGCACGTTTGAAATCTAAGTCGTAGGTTGCGGCGCTATAAATTTCGGTTTCCAAAGTTCTGGTGCGCGGTGTACCTAATGTCAGCACAATTCCGAAATTTGCGGCACAGTACACAAAGATGAGCAAGAAAGCGGAGGCAATCGATTTACGTAGCTGCGGAAGTGAAATCGAAATAGCCGTGCGAAGTCTTCCAGCACCGTCAAGTGCCGCCGCAGATTCGCATTGGCTATCTAAACTTTTCCAAGCGTTGCCGATCAACCGTGTTGCCATACCGTAATTCATAAATATATTTGCAAGGATGATGTAGATCGCGCCGGTTGCACCAGGAAATATTGCCTTCATTGATATAGCGACGACGATATTAGGTAGGACAAAGGGCACAGAGATCAGTGCTCGGAAGGTGCGATAACCAGAGAAGGTAGTGCGATAAAGGAAGTAAGCGAGCGGAATAGCTATTGCACATGAGAGGCCCGCAGAGACCGTTGCTTGCCACACGGTGAACCAGAGCGCTGAGAGCGTTCTATGGCTAGTGAGGTCACTCCAGAAAGCTCCAGAAAGTCCTTGGGTACTGATCTTGCCGATCGGTAAATAGAAGAAAATCCCAAAGAAAATAAAAGGAGCCACCCACAACGACCGCGGGTGGCTCCTAGTTTTCAAGCGCTTTTCCTAACCGAATATTGCAGACCAAGCAGCCAGCCAGGTCTTCTCATCATGGTTGAAATCTAAGTTGTCACCGTAGGTTTTTCCAGGCAGTGGCGCTGCAGTTTTCCAAGAGCTTGGAATTGGTTGGGTCATATCAATGGGATACATGTACATCGTGGACGGGAAAGTTTGTTGGAATGCCGGGGCGAGTAAATAATCAATAACTGCTTGCGCGGCCGTTGGATTCCTTGCGCCTTTGAGCACACCCACATATTCAGTTTGCTTGAAGCAGCCATCCATGATTGAAGCCGTCTCCGAAACCCCGTTGCTGCGAATTTCATCTGCTGGAGATGATGCGTAGCTCAGGACAATTGGATATTTACCGTGACCGCTGGATCCAGAAAAATCTGTGTAGTAAGCATTTTCCCAACCGTTATCAACTTTTAGACGATTGGCATTGAGGGCTTTCCAGTACTGAACATAATTCGCTCCGTATTTTTCAACTGTCGTCGCAAGAAAAGAAAGTCCAGTTGATGAAAGGTTCGGATCTTCGACGACCGTCAAACCCTTATAAGCAGGGGCGGTAAGTTGATCGATAGAAGTAGGCGGAGCAACGTGATGTGCCGCAAACCAAGTCTTGTCATAGTTCATGCAGACGTCACCGAAATCGGTCGGGGTCAATTTCCCTGCGATCAGGCCATTTGCTTCTGCTTTTCCAGCAAAGGTGTTGTCGATTCCGAATACCGCATCGGCTATCGGCATCGTTTTGGTAAGGATGAGTCGGTTAACCAGTGCTCCTGCGTCCCCAGCCTTAATGAGATGCAAGGTGTATCCGGTTTTTTTGTCGAAATCCTGTACTTGAGTTTTGCTCATGACAAAGGAGTCATGGGTAATCAAGGTGACATCTTTTGGTTTGGTTTTTCCAGTTGTGTAAATCGCCGCAAAGCCAATGAGGGCGATGACGATGAACACCGCGGCGAGCGCTTTGTAGCTCACCTTCTTGCTTCCGTATTTCACTCCAGTGTCCTTTCAGGACACGGGTAAGAGCAGTCTCTCCCTGCGCTGGCATTATCCAGATCAGGTTCGACGGTCGAAGGGTGCTCACCCTTCCTCTCAGTCCGGTTTTACCGAACTCCCGTGAGTCAGAAGATTACTCCAAACCTGCTCCGATTACGGATTTAATGGCTCAACGTGAAGCGCTTCAGGGCTTTGGGAGCCCACCAGTTACGCTCGCCAAAGAGCCTCATGAGCGCTGGGACGAGCAGCGCCCGGACGAGTGTGGCGTCTAGCAGGATCGCGAAAGCGACGCCGAAGCCGAGGGTCTTGATGGAGGTCACTCCGCTTGTAAGGAAGACCGCAAATACGACCGCCAAGAGCACTGCCGCGGCGGTGATGATTCGGGCCGAACGTTGTAGCCCAGTCGCCACTGCGTCAACATTTGCCTTGCCTGCGTCATGCTCTTCCTTGATGCGCGACAACAAGAAGACCTCGTAGTCCATCGAAAGTCCAAAGGTGACCACGCAGATCAGGATGACCATTGAAGTGTCGATTGTTCCAGTCTTCGTAAACGGACCCACTAACCATGTCATATGTCCATCAACGAATATCCAACTGAGCGCACCGATTGTGGCTCCGAGTGAGAGCACATTAAGTATTACTGCCTTAATCGGCAGAATGATCGAGCCCGTGTATAAGAACAACAGGAGCAGAACGGTGAGTGCAATCCAACCAAGGGCCCATGGCAAGGTATGTGCGATGCCAGCTTGAGTATCTGTGAAGTCGGCAGCTGCGCCACCAACGAGTGGCTTAAGTGATGTGGGTATCGCTCGTACCGCTTCGATCATCTTCTGCGCACTAGTAGTTCTAGAACCGATTGAAAAGACCGCAGAGATCCGCACATCATTTCCCACGATTGCGGGCTGCGAAACGCTGACGACATTCGAAACTTTACCGAGCGCCTGTGCATACGCACTTACGTCCGCAGGCTTACTAGCACCGCCCGGAATGATTACTTCTATTGGGCTCGCACTCTGTCCAGGGAAGCGATCGATGCTCACTGCAGTTACGACCGCAGCTGGGTTGCTAGCCGGAAGGACACGGCTATCCACTTCCGAGAAGACAATGTTTTTGATTGGGGTAGCAAATATCGCGAGAATAACCAGTACACCCACGACAACAGGAATTGGTCGCTTCATCACCATACGCGCCGTCTTGGCCCAACGGCCATCTTCACGCGGGGTGATTGCACTCTTTCGTACAACTAACTTATCGATTCGTCCGCCCAGCATGGCAAGGATCGCGGGCAGTGGAATAAGGGCGCCTAATACCGCGGTAAATACCACTCCCACACCGGCGTAACCAAAGGACTTCAGGAACATCAGCGGGAAGAACATCAACGATGAAATCGTCACGAGAACCGTGAGGCCAGAGAAGAAGACTGTCCTACCTGCGGTAGCTACTGTCTTTGCTACCGCGTCGTCAATCGATTTCCCCGAATGCAGTTCTTCGCGGAAGCGGTTAACAATCAGTAGCGAGTAATCGATACCAAGCCCAAGCCCCATACCTGTCGTGAGGTTGAGGGCAAAGATGCTGACACCAGTTGCCAAGCTGATCAGATACAAAATCAAGAACGTTCCGAGGATCGCGCTTACGCCAACGATTAGTGGCATCGCAGAAGCGACCAATCCACCGAAAATGAAGATCAAGAGAATAAATGTCAGTGGAATTGAAATAGATTCGGCAACTGCCAGGTCCTTTGAAATCTTTGTTGAGATCGCATAGTTCACCAATGAGTAACCACCAACATATACGCGAAGCGACTTATAAGTGCCGTCATATTTATCTTGAATTAGCTTCGCAACATCTTTCGAGGAACTTGGGTCACTTGCCGCCGTATAGATGAAGATATAGGCAGACTTCCCATCCTTACTGAGTAGCGCAGGTGCATGACCGGCACTCCAGTAGGAGAGGGTCTTTGTGACACCTCTCTCGCCAGCAAGAGCAGCTTCAAGCGCGGTGGCATCTGCAGTCGTTGTCGGATCATCGGCTGATACTTTGCTTTCCACAACTAATGACAGTGCAGGATCTTTCACATGGAACGTTGAGGTCAGATAGGCATCTGCTTTTGCGGATTGGCTATGTGGGTCATTAAATCCGCCACTATCCAGCCTTGAGAAGAGCATTGAACTCGCGGCACCGGCGACCAATACAACCAATAAAAATCCCGACAATACTGACTTTCTGCGTCGAACCAAGAAGTGCCCGAGTTTTTCAAACATGCCAACTGCCCCCGATGTTTGTACCAATCTGAATGATGTTCAGATTATTGTACGGGCATTTGAACACTGTCAAGTTTCGTGGAATACTGTTCGTGTGTCATTAACGACAAATTCACGAAAGTCTAGGATCGCGCCCGGATCTCGCGACAGTTACCACCATGGGGATTTGCAACCCGCGCTCATTGACGCGGCGATCGACTTGGTTCGAAAGACCGGCCCGGATCATCTTTCGCTCCGCGCAGTGGCCGAAAGAGTAGGCGTCAGCCCAAGCGCGGTGTACCACTATTACCCGGATAAAGATTCATTAATTGATGGGGTTGGAAATAAACTCTTCGCGGAGCTCGCAGAAATGCAACGCGCAGCGCTTGATCAGATTCCAGGTAAATCGGCTAGAGCCGCAAAATTGCGATACCGTGAATTGGGACGAACCTATTTTCAGTGGGCTTACAGAGAGCCCAATCTTTTTCGTTTAATGTTCGGTGGTTTTTGCAAGGTAAAGAAATCAGGAAGGCATCAAGATGAGCCTGCGTTTGTGATGCTCACTGTTGCGCTAGATGACTTACTGGCCACAGGTGTGATCTCCAAGGCGATGCGTCGATATGGGGAGATTATTTCTTGGGCGGCGGTGCAAGGAGCTTCTACCCTTATCGTTGAGGGACATCTACCTGAGGCCGCATTTGAAGAGTTGCTCGATGGTTTGGAACTGGCAATGAAAGTGGGGAACAAATGAGTGATCCAAAGATTCTCCCAAAAGTCACCCAAGATGAAATTGATCCACGTGAGGATTCAACTGCGCCGGGAAGCGACGAAGCGCGGCGACTAGCCGAAATCGCGGCTGACAGACCCCCGCACCATGGATAATTAACCGCACCAAGGATGTGTAAGAAGTGGCTCGGCGCCTACTCCGACTTACTGTCACCGGCTGGGCGAGAATCGGTCTTATAGAAACCACTTCCTTTAAAGACGACGCCCACATTTGAGTAGACCTTTCGAACCTCGCCTTGGCACTCTGGGCAATGGGTAACCGGGCTCTCGTGAAAGCTCTGGACTTTCTCGAAAACATGGTTGCACTGCGAACAGGCGTATTGATAGGTCGGCATGGAGCTAAGTGTAAAGTGGTGAAAGGATTCGTTCTAATCCAAGCGGGATTTTGGGCATCAGGAGGCAATTCATGCGGAACATAAGTAATCGGGCCCGAAACCTCGTCCAGGTTGCTCCGCGCTTTACGCTCAGTTCATTGACTCTGCTGTCCGTCTCTCTCTTTGCCCTATTCGCACTAGCTCCCGCTCAGTCGGCCAGTGCGAATAGCATTGTGACATCGGTTCCGGCTGTTGGAGCGGTACTTTCTGAGGCCCCTAACGCCGTCTCGGTTACGGCGGCCTCCCCGCTACTTACGGATGGCAATAGCCTCAGCGTTACCGATCCGAACAATGTGCAGGTGGATGACGGCTCGTTGACCATCACGGACTCCACTGCGGTTGTCGGACTAAAACCACTTACAGTCACCGGAATTTACACAGTGAGCTACACGCTTCTCAGCGCGACAGATGACCCGCTAACTGGCTCTTACACCTTTCTTTATAACGCACCAGCTTCGGTAACAACTCCTACGGCAGCGCCTTCGCCAACACCAACTGTCAACCAAGTTTCCAAATCGACAGGCAATGCCGCGAACATCGCGGTGCTGGTCTTCGTAGGTCTGGCAACAATCGTTGCACTATTTCTGATTTGGTACGCAAATATGATTTTCCGGCAGTACCGCAGAAGTCGTAAAAAATCTCGGAGCAAGAAAGCGAGCAGCGGAAAAGCAGAACGTGGCGATAGAGGTGCGAAATAATTCTTGAGTCGACCCTCGTTGATTCGCACAATCATGTGCAGAGTTCAAATTCGATCATTGAGGCGGCAATTCCCGTAGTAAGGGATTTGTACCTGATCTCCGCCATTATCGCTGTCGGTCTTCTTTTCGCTACAGGATTTTTACTCCATGAAGAGCGCGGCAAATTAACCAAGGAAGGTTTTCGCTTAAAAAGCCTTGCCCAACTCGCGACAGTTGTTTGGCTCGTATCTACTATAGGTGCTGCACTTGTTGAATTAGCTAACTTGCTCGGTGGCTCCATACTCGATGCAGCCAATGGTTCGACAATGAGTAGTTACCTCAGAACTACAACGGTCGGACGTGACTATCTATTCCAATTGTTGATGGGCGTTGCGGTGCTCGTCATAATCTCAAGGGCCCGAAAGGTCGGCGCTATATATTTTGCGCTCGCTGGAACGCTTCTGGCACTGATAATCCCGGTCTTTCAAAGTCATGCGGCTTCTGCTGGAAATCATGGTCTTGCAGTTGGTTCACTTGCCTTCCACGTTCTCGCCGCCTCGCTATGGGTCGGCGGGGTTGTCGGTCTCATTGTTATTTCTCCCGCCGCTCGCGCTTACTCACTTGAGCGATTTAGTGTTTTCGCGCTTTGGTGTGCCGTTATCGTTGGGGTCAGTGGATTCGCGGGCGCTTGGGCTCGGCTAAATTATTGGGCAGGTTGGCATACACGCTACGGACTTCTTGTACTGATCAAAATTGTCCTATTTTTAGTGCTTCTCATTATCGGTAAACGACATCGCGGACACATCGTTGCCAAACTACATGGCACTCGTCAGGTATTCCGATTGCTCATCAATGAATTCTTCGTGATGGTCGTCGCTGTCTCTATCGGCGGCTGGCTTGGGACGATCGCCCCACCAACTAGTCCTTCGGCCATTAAAGCTGCAGCCGATCCGTCGGTGGATATCACGGGAATTGCAATGCCAAAAGCACCAACTCTTGGACGAATTCTTACTGCGTATTCACCGGATGGAACCATTATCGGCTTTCTCTTACTTATTACGGCGCTCTATATCACTGGAGTCATGGTGCTTAAACGTCGTGGCGATACTTGGCCAGTAGGGCGGACGATCTCTTTTGCCATCGCCGTTGTACTGGTGGATTTTGCAACAAGTGGAGGCATCGGCGTCTATGCCCACTTTGCTTTCTCTTATCACATGGTTGGCCACATGATTTTAGGAATGATCGCACCAATAGGCTTTGTATTAAGCGCTCCTATTACCCTGGCACTTCGAACACTTCCGCAACCTCGAACCCCGAATGAACGTGGAATTCGAGGAACGTTAATCACCATAATTCACTCAAAGTATGCGGTGACCATCACTAATCCGGTGGTCGCTTTAGCCCTCTTTGATGGATCACTCTTTGTTCTTTACATGACTCCGTTATTTGGGAAATTGATGCAGTCACATAGCGGTCACCTGTTGATGGATCTACATTTCATGCTCGCTGGGTATCTATTTTTCTACGTGATTGTTGGGATTGATGTTAACCCCAGAAAGATTCCACACATCGTTCGAATCATCGTTCTCTTTGCGGCCATGAGCATCCATGCCTTTTTCTCTATTGCTTTACTTTCTACATCCACTTTGATTGATGACGGCTATTTTCAATTGCTACATCGCCCATGGAATCTGAATCTGCTCGCCGATCAACACGTAGGAGCCTCCATAGGTTGGGCAATGGGCGAAATCCCAATCCTGATCGCCATCATTGCCACTTTCATTCAGTGGATCCGTGATGATTCCAAAGATGCCCGGCGTATTGATAGAGCAGCGGACCGCGCTGCCGCGATGGGAGAGGACGATGATTTAGCAAAGTACAACAAGTACTTGGCGTCATTGGCCGATAAAGACCGTAGGGTCAGCGAGTAAATCTCACAAGCAGCGCCGGGGTCGCAGCCGCATCTAAAGGTTGATCATGTTCTTCAGTTGGCAAAAGATCATGGGTGAACTCCAGCGCACCGACAAGTCCGACTTTCCAGGAGGCTTTTTCAAAACCGCTTGCGTTTATTAATTCACCGAGGGCTCGGTCATATGAACCTCCGCCTTGTCCCATTCGATTACCGAAGCGATCTATTGCAAGAGCTGGAACGATGACCGCAGATATTTTCGCGAGGTCAGAGAAAGTATCGCCTGTCGGTTCAAATAATTTTCCGTGTTTGCGCAGTGACGTTTCTTTTCCATCCCAAACTATCCAGTCCAATACCTTATTTTTTCGCATCCGCGGCGCGAGCACAGTCTTGCCCGCCTTAAGCAGTGCTTGATTTATATCGAGGGTTTGTGGCTCGACTCCATACGATAGATAAGTCGCAATTACTTCGGCCTCTTTAATTTCCGGCGCAGAAACTATGTGCAGCCAACTTTCGGCCACGTATCGCAGTTCACGGTCGCGGCGCAGCTGTTCGCGTAGTAACTGCTTTGCCTGCACCTTAGAATCCACGGGATTACCTTATGAAAGAAGTATGGTTAAACCATGGATTCGCAGATTTCTGTAAAAAATATGTTGGAGGAGTTGCTTGCGATTTCCCATCCCCTTACGCCCTTTGACATGCCGTTGCTGGATGCGCATGGCGCAACACTTGCGGAGGATATTTCGCTAGGGGATCGCTTGGTTCTTGCGAAAGGCACCCGCATTCGGTCCCAGCAGATTGGCCTGGCAGCTTCCTTGGGGCTATCAAATTTGCCAACTCAGCCACATCCGCGAGTAGTCATTATTTCGGCGGGCGATGGCCTCATTGAACCGGGTATGGAATTAGATGGAGATGATCAGGAGTTTGAAACAAATTCCTGGATGTTAGCGACCGCCGCAAAAGAGGCTGGTGCGCTCTCTTATAGAGTTCACGCCATCCCCGACAACGCCCAAGAGTTAAAAGATGTCATTGAAGATCAATTAGTTCGTGCCGACTTAATTGTTATAAGCGGTGAAAGTCACGACGGCTCCTTCGCCTTGATTGAACAGGTCATCCGTGAAATGGGAGACGTGCAAAGCGCCACGCCAACACTTCAGGGAAGTTCCAAGCACTGCTTTGGCCTCATTGGGGAGGACAAAACTCCGGTTGTTGTTTTACCTGGCGACCCGATTTCTGCCTTTATCTCGTTCGAACTATTTATTCGGCCAATGATTCGAACCATGTTGGGCGTTAAGAATGTTTTTCGGTCTACCGTTAAAGCTCGGATTTCTGCCGATATTGAATCTCCCATTGGACAAACTTCGCTGCTGTGCGCCACGCTCTCTGAAGGAATGCCAGGTGGGTATTCGAAAGATGGATATGACCAGGCAAGCCGAGGTGGTTTGTATGCCGAGGTTCTTTCAGAGCAAAATCAGATGTACACATTGGCAGCTGCACACGCATTAGTCACGATTCCAGCTGACTCACCTGGATACCTCCGAGAGGAAGTAGCCGACATCATTATCTTGGATCGAGCCTTCTGACAGATGCAGCCATGGCCTGTTCATATCGTTGATCGCGAACTTGTACTCCGTCCGATTCGCTACCGAGATCGTGGTGATTGGAAGCGCCTTAGAAATCAAAATTCCGCTTGGCTCCAACCGTGGGAGGCCACCAGGCCACGGCTCGGCGCAGATATAAGTAGCGAAGCAGAGGGGCCGGTTCCCGGGTACCTCCAGATGATTCGCTACTACAACGCTGAGGGGCGCAAATTACGCGCATTTTCGCTTGGAATATGGCTAAAAACAGGTCCCAAAAGTGAAAAACTCATTGGCCAAATAACCCTTGGCGGGATTGTATTTGGTGCATATCGAGGTGCCCACATTGGGTATTGGATCTCGGAAGAGTATGCAAATCGCGGTTATACGACGCGCGCAGTGATGGCGCTTACTGATTTTGCTTTTCGCGAATTAGCGTTACATCGCATTGAGATAAACATTCGACCTGAGAATGAGGCTTCTAAAAAAGTCGCCGAAAAGAGCGGATATATTTTTGAAGGTCTTCGTCCTCGATACCTTCATATCTCAGGGGATTGGCGGGATCACCTCACCTTTGTCAGGGAAAACCCACATAATTTTAATTAGGACATATGCGTTAAATCCACCATTTTTCCGACAGGTTCAATTACTGTTTCATTCCATGGCTTCCGGTCTCATCTACCTCATCATCATTGGGATGTGGGTGGCCTATTTTCTCCCTCGTTGGATGCGTCAACACGAAACACAATCCGGCCGTGAAGGTGAGCGTTACAAGAGCGCGATGAAGATTGTTGCGTCGACTCCGAATTTTCCAGATCCAGTTGATCAAGATAAGAAATCAAAGTTGTTGCAGACTCGCAGAACCATTCTAGCGGCGCTTACATTTGGATTCTTCGCTTTTCTTATTGCAATCGTGGCTGGATTTATTCCAGCGATTGCGATTTTGATACCGCTTACTGGTTTTGCAATCTTTGTTATCAATGTTCGCCGCCAAGTTGTGGCAGCTCAAATTAAGAAGCGTCGTTTAGCAGCGCTCGCAGCTATTACTGCAGTCGAAATCAAGAATGATCCAAGCGCCCGCATCGATCTTTCGCAGCGTGCTCGTAGTCAAAGCGAAGAAGTTCTTGATCAATGGATTCCGCTCAGTGAACGCAGTATGAGTTCAACAATCACTATTCTTGAAAAAGATGAAGATCGCAGTTGGTCTCCAGTTGCTGTTCCAAAGCCTACATATGCAACTGCTCCAAAGGCTTTTACACCAAAGCGCACAGTTGATCTCACTTCACCAGGAAAGTGGAGTGCAGAACAAGAACGCCTTGCAGCTCTTGAAGTGCCAAGCAAGGATGAACTCTTCGATCAAGAGTTGGCCGAACAAGCTGCTCGCCCCGCACCCTGGGCTGCTAATCAGTAATTTATAAGGACTCTTAAATCCAGTTCGGGAACCACATGAGTTGGCTCCAGTGACTATATGGAATATTAATCCCCAAATAAAGTGGCAAGAAGTAGATAAAATTAAATACGACGATTCCCAAGTAGCTTGAAACGATTATTCGTTTGACTTTCAAGCTATAGCCGTTGGAATAAGATTCCAAGAATTTCCATATTGTGTAAGCGATAATCAAAATTACGAATGGTTCGAAAGCAATTGCATAAAAGGAAAAGACGGTGCGCTTTTGCCAATTGAACCAAGGCAGATATCCTGCGGCCAAACTCAATAGCAGCAATCCTGTTTGCCATTCACGTTTCGCTATCCAGTATCCAAAAGTTACTGCGATCGCAGCAATAGCTGACCACCACAAAATTGGGGTTCCAAGCGCCAGAACTTCCTGGGCGCATGACTTTGCGCCACATCCTGCAGGTGCTTGGTAATAAAAAGAAGTGGGACGTCCCAGTATGAGCCAACTCCATGGATTAGCAGAGTATGGGTGCGGTGTGGTCAAATTTGTATGAAAGTTCCACATCTCCCAGTGGTAGTGCCAGAAGGAACGAATTGGTCCCGGGATAATCCAACCCAATGCGCTCGCCGGATTGGTTTTCGCCCACTGTCTGTCATAGCCCGATGAATTTGCAAACCAACCAACCCAGCTCGCAACGTATACAAAGCCTGGGATGAGGAGATATTGCAGAAACCTCTTCCATAATTTTTCGCGCAAAGTTGTGCGAATCGGTTGTGGAGTTTCAAGGGCGGTGTTATTGCGGTAGTCGACGTAAAGTGTAAATGCGAAGTATGCAAGTAGATAATAAAGGCCACTCCACTTTGTCGCCGAAGCGAGCCCAAGGGTAATTCCAGCTAAATAATGTTGGCTTCGCAGCAGGAAATAGAAACCGAGAAGCGTAAAGAACATCAGGAAGATATCCAGTAGTGCTGTCCTGGACATGACCAAATGCAGTCCATCGGCTGCCATCAAGATTTCGGCCGAGAGCGCGACTAAATAATTATTAAATAAACGCTTCGCAATATAGAAAATCATGATGATGGAGGCTGTACCGACGATCGCCGCACTAATACGCCATCCGAATTCGTGGTATCCAATTATTTTGATTCCGAGGGCGATTACCCATTTGCCGATCGGGGGATGAACTATGAATTGGGCTGCATTAGTTTTGGGATCAAGCTCCACTCCATGATGCAGGAGGGACTCGGCATTTTGAGCGTAATACACCTCATCGAAGACAAAGCCCTTGGGGGAGCCGAGGTGCCAGATTCGGAAAAAGAGCGCGATAAGCCCGATTCCCCAAGCGCTCACCCATTCCGGCGCAGTTCTCTTTTTGAGCGTGACCTTATCGAGCTCGATCTCTGTCATGAGACAAGCGTAAAGCCTGCGAGAATTACCTTGTGTTGATTCTTGCCTGCGGGCCGCTAGGAAATGTCGGAGATGCGACATTTCGAGTGAAGTCCGCGCTGGAAACTGTGCCATTTATCGCTGCCGAAGACTCCCGAAAGCTCGCCCGGCTCACGCAAGATCTTGGGATTCGCTATAGCGGAAAGGTCATCTCGTTTTTCGAGGGAAATGAGAGCGAACGGCTCGATCAACTCACCGATATTTTGATATCTGGTGAAGACTTGCTGGTCATCACCGATGCTGGGGCGCCAGGCATCAGCGATCCGGGGTACCGGTTAATCCAACGAGCGATTGAAAATAACGTACCTATCAACGTTCTTCCTGGCCCAAGTGCCGTGACTACCGCGCTGCTCCTCTCTGGACTTCCCACCGATCGCTTCTGTTTCGAGGGATTTGCGCCAAGAACAAGCGGCGCTCGGCAGAGTTGGTATCAGGAGTTATCGAGTGAATCCCGCACCATTATTTTTTTCGAAGCCCCACATCGTCTCCACGAATCACTCGTAGACGCTATAGCAGCGCTCGGCCCAGATAGACCTAGTGCCATTTGCCGCGAAATGACTAAGCGCTATGAAGAGACCGTTCGCGGAAGTTTGCAGGAACTCTTGGAGTGGAGTCAGGGCCGCGAAATCTTGGGAGAACTGACCCTTGTGATTGCCGGCTTGGATCGAAATTCGCAGGAGTATTCGACCACCGAGATCGTGCAACGCGTGAAGGAAATTGAAGTTGGGGGAATGACCAAGAAGGAAGCGATTGCGCATGTGGCGAAGGAATGGAACCTTCCAAAGCGGGTCGTCTTTGATGCTGTTGTCGGCAGCAAAGCGCCTCACTAGATAAGATCGCCCAATGAGCGCCGAATCTAAATCCTTTTACCTCACGACGCCGATTTACTATGCGAACGATGCTCCGCATATTGGACATGCTTATACGACGGTAGCTGGCGATGTCCTAACGCGGTGGCACAGGCAACGACAAGAAGGTGTCTGGTTCTTAACAGGCACTGATGAACATGGTCAAAAGATCATGGATACCGCGAGGGCCAATAATGTCTCTCCTCAGGATTGGTGCGATCGCCTCGTTGAAAGCGCATGGAAGCCGGCGTGGGAAAACCTCAATATCGCTTATGACGATTTCATTCGCACGACCGAGCCTAGGCATACAGAACGTGTCCAAAAGTTTCTGACCGGTCTTAAAGACAATGGCCACATTTATTTGGATAAGTATGAAGGCCCTTATTGCGTGGGCTGTGAAGAATTTAAATTGCCGGCAGACCTCGATGAAGGTCGTTGCAAGATTCACGGAACCGTTGCGGAATTAGTGAGCGAAGAGAACTGGTTCTTTAAGATCAGCGCCTTCATCCCACAACTCATTGCGCGCTACGAAGCTCATCCAGAGGCCTGCGAACCCGCAAGTGCCCGTAACGAAGTTCTCTCGTTTCTTCGCGGTGGAGTCCAGGACTTATCAATCTCTAGATCTTCCTTAGATTGGGGTATCCCGGTTCCATGGGATCCGGCCCAAGTTATTTATGTCTGGTTTGATGCACTTTTGAATTATGGAACCGCCGTTGGTCTGGGTGATGAAGCTGACTCAGAAAGTGGCAAACTCTTTAACCGGGTCTGGCCACCAGATGTACACCTCATCGGAAAAGAAATTATTCGATTCCATGCCGTTATCTGGCCGGCAATGTTGATGGCAGCGGGCCTGCCACTTCCAAAGAAGGTCTTTGCCCACGGGTGGTTGCTGGTCGGTGGCGAGAAGATGAGCAAATCAAAACTCACCGGAATCGTGCCCACTGATATCACTGACCACTTCGGCGTCGATGCATTTCGCTACTACTTCTTGCGCGCAATTCCATTCGGGAGCGATGGCTCATTCTCTTGGGAGGATATGGCTGCTCGCTATACGTCAGAGCTGGCAAATGACTTCGGTAACTTAGCTTCACGTTTAACCGCGATGATAGAGAAGTACTGCGAGGGGGCTATTCCTGCCGTTTCAAAGGACGAGGCTCTGGGAGCTGCGCTCGCTGCAGCTACTCATGCGGCAGATCAAGCGATGGATAACCTGGACTTTCAAAGTGCAATCAACGCAATCATGGATTTCTGTAAGCGGGTCAATGGTTATGTGACCGAAAAAGAACCGTGGGCGCTTGCAAAGGATCCAGCGAACAAGGAAGTACTCGAAGGCGTCCTATACAACACCGCAGAATCTTTGCGTGCACTTGCTGTATTACTTCATCCATTTATGCCGGCAACTACCCAGACGCTGTGGGTCAGCCTTGGCGCAGACGAATCGATTGGCGATATTTCACTGCAGCCAATTGCATCTGTTGCGCAGTGGGGGCAATTGCCTGTCGGATCGAAAGTGACGAAGGGTGCGGTGCTATTTCCACGTCTAGAAGAAAAAGCTAACTAGGTGTCTGACCGCCATTCGCTCAAAGAGCCGCGGCCTGGAGCCCCGGTCCCAGAGCCGCTCACTCGGCCATGCATTGATGTTCATGCCCACATGGAGTTGGTAACAGAGAGTGCTCCGGATTCGAAGGAGATTGCGGCGTTATTAGCGGCCGCTGCCGAAGCCGGCATCGATCGCGTAGTCCAAGTTGGGTACTCGGCAGAACAATCTGCGTGGGGCGTGAAGTGTGCGGAAAGTTTCCCGGGACAAGTTTTGGCCGCTGTTGCGCTGCACCCTAATGAAGCCCCTCTTGTTCCAGATTTAGAGGCTGACCTCGCCATCATTGAAAATTTGGCAAAGCACCCACGGGTTCGCGCAATCGGTGAGACCGGCCTAGATTTTTTCAGGACTCCACCAGAGCTTCGCGAGCGACAGATTTACTCTTTTAAACGCCATATCGCACTTGCAAAGTCGGTGAACAAGGCGCTTGTTATCCATGACAGGGATGCCCACCGAGAAGTACTAGATACTTTGCTTGAAGTCGGCGCTCCGCAAACCACGGTATTTCACTGCTATTCAGGGGACGCGGCAATGGCTAAGGAGTGCATTGACGCGGGCTATATCTTGTCTTTCGCTGGAACTGTGACTTTTAAGAATGCACCAGAACTTCGCGAAGCCGTAAAACTCGTGCCGGTTGAGCAACTACTCATTGAAACTGACTCGCCTTTTCTCGCACCCGCGCCGCATCGCGGAACATTAAATACCCCGGCCCAGGTTGCAAATATCATTCGCTTTGTTGCCGATGTACGCGATGAAAGCCTCGATTATCTCTGCGATCGCGTTACCGAAAACGCCTTGCGTATATTCGGAAGTTTCTAGGTCATGTCATCACTCCTCGGTGCTGCAGAGATACGTGAGATCGCAGCACGCATTGGAGTAAACCCGACGAAGAAATTGGGACAGAACTTCGTTGTTGACGCGAACACCTGTAGGCGTATCGTGAAAATTGCAGATGTGCAGCCCGATGATGTGGCACTTGAAATAGGTCCAGGTTTAGGATCGCTCACATTGGCACTCCTTGAAGTTGCTTCACACGTCGTGGCAATTGAAATTGATCCGCGTCTGGCGGAGGAGTTGCCAATTACAGTTGCAAGCCATGGATTTGAAGTTGAGCGACTTCATGTTAAAAACGAGGATGCATTGACTACAACTGTGCTCCCGATGTCGCCAACAGTCCTGGTTGCAAACCTTCCTTATAACGTCTCTGTTCCCGTACTGCTGCACTTTTTAGAAAAGTTTCCAACGATTCGAAGCGGTGTCGTTATGGTGCAAAGTGAGGTGGCAGACCGACTTGCCGCTAAACCGGCGAGCAAGGCTTATGGCTCACCCTCAGTGAAAGCTACATGGTGGGCAACGCTTGCCGGCGCTGGAAATGTCGGCCGCCAGGTGTTTTGGCCGATACCGAACGTTGATTCATCGCTCGTGAAATTTGAGCGACATCCCGCGGCTGGCGATGAAACGCTACGGGAGCTGACTTTCAAGGTGATTGATGCTGCTTTTGCCCAGCGCCGCAAAATGCTTCGAGGAGCACTTTCGGAGTTATTTTCCGGCGCCGCCGAGGAGACTCTCATTCGCGCTGGGGTTGATCCAACTGCTCGTGGAGAGACGCTTTCACTCAGCGACTTTATGGCTATTGCTAATACGCTAGCGCCATGAGACGAAGTGGAGTGGTTGTCCGAGTTCCCGGAAAGGTGAACTTGCAACTTTCTGTCGGCCCACTCGACGTCGACGGCTATCACGAAGTCACGACGGTTTTTCAGGCTATCGGTGTTTATGACGATGTCACAG
>Ga0164296_1002625_pt1 | contig 17613 bp, 14 predicted proteins | sample GEODES057metaG_FD_113533 | JGI IMG/M metagenome (GOLD analysis project Ga0164296, IMG submission 113533) | Dystrophic lake water microbial communities from Trout Bog Lake, Wisconsin, USA - GEODES057 metaG | ecosystem: Environmental > Aquatic > Freshwater > Lake | place: USA: Trout Bog Lake... | reverse complement strand
CCAAGGACTTCGAACAGACCATCGCGTCCGCAACCGCATGGCTCTTCCTTGCGTCAATCCAACTCTTCCTGAGGCGCATCGCAAGGTCATGATATCATGCAGAATAATTTTGAATCCGACTCTGAGTCAGAGATGTTTGAGAAGATGCTAAGCGTTTGTCCGGCGCCACCGCCTTCGATTTTTTCGTCGATGTCGTCGTGCTTGACCTCGCCGTCAGAGGAGGTCGCGAGGCTATCGCACGAGACCTCGGGGGCATCGGTGCGCAGGAGGTAGGCTTCGTGCGCTGCGGCGATTCCTTCGGCTGCGCCGTCGCGTGTGATGTAGAGCTCGTGGTCTGAACCTGGTGATTTCGGATTTTGATATCCAGCCATCGGTTCGCCCTTCAACGTCGGCGATGACTCTTTCGAAATTTTGGTCACCGAAAAATGGAAGCTCACTCCGCCGGCATCGCCGGTCGGTCGGTTGGTGAGCGGGGAGGGCAGTGAGAAGTCTGCCCGCATCGACCAGCGGTTCGATAGCGCCTTCGGCGGTTTGCGTTGACTGCTTTTGCTCCGCTTCCGGTTCCGCTCCGCGAGTTCCTCGCGCGCACTGGTGTCGCGACCGCCGCGCATTTTGGCGGCAGCTTCGCGCTCCTTCTGCTTGCGAATGGCCTCGGCCATTTTGGAATTCGCTGCGCCGACTGCGTTCGAGATCGATGAGGTTGCCATTGGTCGCCTGTGGGATTTTGGATGATCGCGCCTCGAGAGGGGCGCTCATCATAGCCGTTGCGTGTTTAGCTGTCGTTGCGATATTACGCGATGATGTCCGGTGAGTCTGATGTGATATTGGCTGGCCTGGTCTGAAATCTCCCCCGGGCCATCTTTGGCTACCTTCGTTTTGAGATGGCTTCCGAGCTTGGGAGGACCAGCAATGGGGTGTTGGACGGGCTCTCCTGCGGTGGGCCTCACGGGGCCTGAAACGATCATGGGGCCCCATTCAAGACCCCGACTTTTTGGTCTCCAAAAAGTCAGTATTGCGCCCAACTTGGATAGGCCTGTTTACACCCCCATGCTTCAAGCAAGCCTATGATTTTACGACAGTTGATGAGTTATACGTGGGGAGGTTTGCTGTGCAACCTGACGAGAGGGCGTATCGGGACCGAGGTGCTGCGCTGGGCTTTGAGGGGGCGTAATTTCCCCCCTGCGAGTGCGAAGTCAGTTCGACCGTCGACAGAGGTCAACCTGTTGAGCTGAACCGTGTCGATCGAAACTTAAGCGAAAGCCCAAACGGCTCTGCTCGGTCGATCGGGACGCTGCCGCGCTTCGTGCCGGCTGCTGGCCACATTTTTGAGTACACAATGATAAAAAGCGGTGTATGTTGGTGATTGCGCCTAACGAGATTTTTGCCGCAGGTTGGTAATCTTTGATGAGGTGCTTGTCTGAAAGGAACACTGATGTGAATGAAAATCTTGATGGCACCGCTCGGCTGGCGCAGCCAAACTGGGTCGATGACCCGGACATCGTCTCGCGCTTGGATTGGCTGTTCAATACGTTCGCACAAAAAGGCTCGGTTGCAGAGCTTGAGATGAAATCGCTCGATTCTGCTGCGATGGCCCTGCTGGCGTTCATCGCTAAGCCGGCATTTGGGGCTGACGATTTGGAAAAGTTTTTCAGCGACAGGATCGATGCGAAGACCATGGCGCAGTTCCCGGTCTCTCGCTTAGATCGCTTCACGCACAAGGGATTTGGCGCCTTGGTCGATCGCTACAGTGAGAAGCTGACCCGTGCTTTGAGCGAGGAGCGCGCTCTAGAGGGGGAGCTTGAGCATGTTCAGCGACGCTTGGAAAGGGCGAAACAAGCCCGGGTCGATGCCGAGCGCCTGTGGGGCGCTCTCGCGCTCGTAAAGGTTTTGCGTGTCTTTTCGCATCAGGCCAAAGAGGTGCGCGCTCAAGCTAAGCAGTTAGCGTCAGCGAAAGAATCTCAACAGCCCGACATCCTCAATCAGATTTTGCGGAGCTACCCCGAGGGCGGCACGTCGGTCTTCAAGCGGATTGAGCGCGAGCGGACCGAGTACATGGAGGAGATCATTGGTAAGATGATGCGCACGGCGCAGGGCTGCATCGTATTGCGCGAGGGTATCTGTCAGGGCATCGAGCTCATGCTCAAGCAGCCCGACTTTCGTGAGTACGCGCTCAACAAGGCTGCAATCGAAGGTCTATGACCGGAGAGTTTCATGTTGCGCGGAAATGAAGAAAGGCCCGTCGCGTTGCGATGGGCCTTTCCTCATTTCGAGGCGGTTGGTGCGCGGACGTCTTCGAACTGGATCAGGATCGGGTATGCGCTTGCCCATTTTAAGCAGCCGATCTTGGCCATAGGGCACAACGGATCGCTCACGCGATGGGGTGCTGCTTGAGCCTGACGAATATGAGTGCGGCGATTTTTGACTTGGTGGTTTGGTCAGGCGGCAGTGGCGCGTGCCATGTCATTGACGGCGGCCTTCCCGCAGCCTCTGCAAAAGGGACTATGCCGCCGCCCTTCTGCGCACATCCGCCAGGATCTGCACGATTTTCTGAACCTCGGCTTCCGGGAATACTCCGCTGATTCCTTGATCATCGAAATCAGTGAATGGGCTTTCGTATAGCCGCCGTGGATCCATCGCGCCTTGCTCAGTCAGGTGATCGATGATCAACGTCACAAACTCGATTTGGTTTGCATTGAGATTTTTGCCGGCAATGAAGTCGGCAAAGGCGTTTTTGGCCGCGTCGCGATCGAGACCAACCAGTGATCGAACGAACAGGCCCAGCCCGCCCACGGTCTTTGCTTCGGCCAAATCGGCTTCTGTAGCACCGCCTTCCTCGATCAGAATACGTTCAAGCTCCGCCAGGTCCTGCGGGGTGAGCTGCTCGTTGTGGCGCAGTTTGTAGATGGCAATGTGGTCGGCATGAGATTTCAGGAAGTGCCTGGCCTTCATCTGAAAGCGGGCTTTGTCGGTGCCAACTGCCACATCGGGCAGGGCAACTTCTGCCCCCTGGCCAATTTCGTCCTCGAACGTGGTATAAACGATCTGGCGCTCGTCGGGCTCGATCAGCTTGATCAGCGCGCGCAAACGGCGACGCATCTGTTCCAGCGTCCAGGCATCGATATCCTGCCAATATTCGTCGGTCTGGATTTCAAGGATCAGCGCCATCTCCGCGCGCACGAGAGGCACGTTGCCAAGCGTTTCGAGCTTGGCGGCCAGCGCCATCACTTTTTCCTGGCAGGAGATGAAGGTTGCGTGGCCGCGCAAAAGGTCCAGTTCGCCGCTCAGGACAATGTAGTCGAACTGCTTGGCCGCGATGTCGTCGTCCTTCAGCGCCGTGGGCAGCCCGGCGATTTCGTTGATCAGCTTTTCCCGATCATCGGCGCTGAAGCTGTGCCAAGCTTCCTTCTGCTGAAAATGCTCCACGGTGCGGCGCTTGGCGCGCACGAGAAAGTTGTCCAGGCTCATGCCGCTCACTTCCTCGAACAGCCTGCCGCGCACATCTGCATTCAGGCGGGCCAGATCGCCCCCTTGCGCGTCACCAACTGCCTCTTGAAGCGTCGTGGCGATCTCGACCCGCTTGATGAACAGGCGCTCGCTCAACGATTGGCCGGTGGCTCCATCGGTCAGCCTGGGGTTCTGGTTGAAGAACTCGAAATTCTGGCAGAAATCAAAGATCCGGAACGTGTCCTTGTCGCGCCCGGGCCCAAACAGATCGGGGCACAGCCGGGTGCCGCGTCCGATCATCTGCCAAAACTTGGTTTTCGACCGCACGATCTTGAAGAAAACCAGATTGACCACTTGCGGAACGTCGATGCCGGTGTCCAGCATATCGACCGAGATGGCGATATGCGGCGCCTTGTCCGCAATCGAAAAATCATCAATCAGCGATTGGGCATATTCGGTCTTGAAGTCGATGATCCGCGCAAAATGCCCTGCCAGATGGGGGTAATTGGCGTTGAAGCGCTTCTCGATGAAGACCGCATGGTCGTGGTTTTTCGCAAAGATGATGGTCTTGCCCAGGCGGTCCCCTTCGGCCACCATCAAGCCATGGGTCATCAGATGCTCGAGCACTTTGTCGACCGTATCTTCGTTGAACAGCGTCTTGTTCACCTCGGCGGGGTCAATGTCGCGGCCGGGAAGCTTGTCCTCCCATTCCAGCATGTCCCACTTCTCTTTGTCTTCGTCTGACAATTCGTCGTATTTGATGCCCTCGCGCACAAATTTGAGCGGCACCGACATGGCTGTGGGCGGTACCAGATATTTGTCTGCCACCGCCTCATCCAGATCATAGGCATCGGTGGGCACGCCCCGTTCCAGCTCGAACAGGGAATACGTGTCGCGGTCGATCTCGTCGCGCGGCGTTGCGGTCAGCCCGACCAGCAGGCAGTCAAAATAGTCGAAGATGGCCCGATATTTACGGTAGACCGAACGGTGCGCTTCGTCGATCACGATCAGGTCGAAATGGCCCGGCCCATATTTGCGCTGCCCGTTCTGGATCTCGTCGATCAGGTTCATCATTGTGGGATAGGTCGCCACACAGACACGGGCGCCATTGTGGTCGTTCTTTTTGGGATCGTGGCGTTCGATCAGATTGGCGCTGGGCGCGCTGTGCAGGTGCATTTTGAAATTGTTGTGCGCCTGTTTGACCAGCGCCACGCGGTCGGCCAGAAACAGCACGCGTTTGGCCCAATTGGCGCGCATCATCTGGTCCACCAGCGCGATCACCGTGCGGGTTTTGCCCGATCCGGTGGCCATCACCAGCAAAGCCTTGCGCTGCTTGTCTTTTTCAAACACCTCGCCGACGCGCTTGATGGCGCGGGTCTGGTAATAGCGTTCGACGATATCGCGGTCGATTACCGTGCTGGCCAGCGTGCGGCGCGAAGTCTTGCGCTGCAGCCACAGTTCCAGCTCGTCCTTTTTCAGAAAGCCATGCACCTGCCGGGGTGGATAGCGTTCATCATCCCACTGCCAGTGTTCATAACCATTGGTGCAAAAGATCAGCGGGCGCACCCCGAATTCGGCCTGCAGGCAATCGGCATAGAGCTTGGCCTGCTGCTGCCCTACCAGCGGGTCGCGCTTGGTGCGCTTGGCCTCGATCACCGCCAGCGGCTTGCCATCATCGCCCCACAGCACATAATCGACAAAGCCCTCGCCCGCCTGATTGGGCATGCCCTTTACCGGATATTCGCGGTCCCTTGGCTGATCCAGCAGCCAGCCTGCCTCGTGCAGCAGCTTGTCGATGAAGGCGTCGCGGGTTTCCGCCTCGTTGTAATCGTGGGTGTCGGCGGCTCTTTGGTTGGCGGCCTTTACCGCGGCGATTTCATCCTGCAGCCGCTTGATCTCGGCATCGCGGGCAGCGACTTCCTCTTCGCTGCGCAGGCGGGCGGCCTGTTCTTCGGCCAAGGCCTTGGCGGCAGCCTGCCCCTGCCTGGCGATCTCCTGCAATTTGGCCAGGCTGGTTGCCTCTACCTGAACAGCGCGGGGCAAGGCTTCGGGGTTGAAGGCCACGCCCGCCGCCGGCTTTTCTCCGCGCGCATAAGTGCGCACCAGCCAATAGCTGATGTGGAACAATTCGCGCACGCTGGTCACGCCATGCGCCACCGGCACCGGGCGGGTTTCATGAACGGCCAGATTGCCGAAATCCTTGATGATCCGCGCCTTGGCCACCAGCGTATTGCCCACCAGCGTGCGGAACGTACCCTCGTGGATCAGCGCCGACAGGTTGTCGTCATAGGGTGATCGCAGCGTGCGGTCATTGGCATAGATCCATTTGACGGCGCTTTCGAGCGCGAGGCGGGCGTGGAAACACGCACTGCGCGGATCGGCCAGCGCCGCAATTTCCGCCTTCTGCGCCAGCATGAAGAGATCGGCGAACTCTGGCTTCAGGAAGGCGAATTGCGACATGGTTTAAAGCTCTCCCCGAAAGGCGCGGTGCTGGAGGGATTGGAAGAGGGCCTCCATACCGCCAATTCCTCGCTGTTCCGATTGGAAAGTGCCCGCAATTTCAGCTAGATGTGAGATAAATATTTTCTGCATTTCTAATGGCGGCAGGAAAATTTGAAGCCTCTTTATTTTTTCACATGTCAGATGCGCTATTGTGGCGCTCGTGACAGAGTCTTCAAGCATTCCGGATTGGGCTGCATTACTGAACCAGTGTGCAATGAAGTCGGGTAAGGCGTAGTCCGCATTTACGCGAGCACGATGAAGTGCCTTCTGATAGTAAATCGTTTTGTGGTTCTCTCGCCAGACCGCGCAACGTCCTGGCTCTCCGCCTTCGCAGATTAGTAGGTCGCCATAATGTATTCCAAATCGTTCAAGTTCGCTGTCTGAAAATTCCATTTCCAGAATGTCGGTCAGTTCAAACTCAAACCACCTGACGTTCGCATTTCGCAAATATGGAAGCATCGCTCCACCTTTGCGCTTCCCTTGGTCGAGCATTTTGCCGAGCCGAACATCGGCGATCTGCCCGAACGGCATGGTTGGATAACGTTGAGCAGCTGTGCGGATGTCTCCAAACATCTCGTGGAAGATGGCTTGGCCGAGGGTGGAGAGGTGGTCGAGGCTGCGTTGGCGCTTGCGCCGCAGGTCGTCCGCCTGATCCAAAATCGACGCAATCCTCTTCTGCTCCGCCAGCGGGGGTAGTGGGATTTCGATGTTCTCAGCTTGCCCCTTAGTTAACTTGGCCCTAGTCGTTCCAGAAATATATGGACTAACATCATAATTTTCCAAAACGCGACACAGATATGCTAAATCAACTCCGGCATTGGGGCGCAGTACATGCGCATGATTATTGACCCAACACTTCCCATCTATCCGGTAAGCAATACCCCTGTCTGGGTTTTCAAAATGTCCACCATCTTCGGCTACAATAATAAGTGGCTCATCAAATATGTAATCGCTAACAGAGTCTTGTTGTCCATTTGCACCGTAATATGGATATGGGCCCTTAATGCGATCTTTAGCCGTAATTGGTCGTCGCTTATGGTCCAAAAACTCGGCAACTTCGCCAAGTTTTTTAATTGGAAAAACGCCTTGAAAGCTTGAACGACTAATCACGCGAGCATCGCCTCCAGCTTGGCGAGGCCTTCGCTGATCTCAGCCTCCAGCGCGCGCAGATCGGCGATAATGGCGGCGGGGCTTTCGTGGGTCACTTCCTCATGCTCCACCTGCTTGTAGCGGTTGAGCGAGAGGTCATAGGTGCCGGTGGCGGCAATCTCGGCCTTGGGCACGCAGAAGCTTTGCGCAGTGCGCGGGTTGTCCGACTCGCCATCATCCCGCCGCAGCCAGCGCGACAGCGCATCGGGCAGGTTGTTTTTGGCATGTTCTTCGGGCGTCAGCCGCGACAGGAATTGCGCGCCCAGTTTTTCGTCCGGCAGCAGCGGCGTGCGCTTGTCATCCAGCGAATAGCCATCAGCCTGGCAATCATAGAACCACACATTATCCGTGCCGCCCACGCCCGTCTTGGTAAACAGCAACACGGCGGTGGACACGCCCGCATAGGGCCGGAACACGCCAGAGGGCAGCTTGAGCACGCCATCCAGCTTGTGCGTTTCCACCAGCAGCCGACGCAGTTCCTGATGCGCCTTGGACGAGCCAAACAGCACACCATCGGGCACAATCACCGCCGCGCGCCCGCCAGTCTTCAGCAAGCGCAGGAACAGGGCGAGGAACAGCAGCTCGGTCTTCTTGGTCTTGACGATCTGCTGCAAATCCTTGGCGGTCTGCTCGTAATCCAGCGATCCCGCAAACGGCGGGTTGGCGAGGATCAGCGAATAGCGCCCGGCATCGCCATCATGCTCTTGCGCCAAGCTATCGCGATAGCTGACATCGGGATTGTCCACGCCGTGCAGCGTCATGTTCATGCTGCCGATGCGCAGCATGGTGGTGTCGAAATCAAAGCCATGGAACAGGCCATTGTGGAAATGGGCGCGCTGCTTTTCATCGCGGAACAGGCGCGGATGGTTGGCGCGCAGATATTCGCCCGCCGCCACCAGAAAGCCGCAAGTGCCCGCCGCCGGGTCGCAGATCACATCGTCCGGCGTGGGGCGCATCATCTCAACCAGCAGGTTGATGATGTGGCGCGGCGTGCGGAACTGGCCATTGGTGCCGGCGCTGGCGATCTTGCCCAGCATGTATTCGTAGAGATCGCCCTTGGTGTCGCGATCATCCATCGGGATCTTGTCGAGCATGTCGACCGCCTTGGCCAGCAAGGCGGGCTGGCTGAAGCCCAGCCGGGCATCCTTCATATGCGTGCCATAGCTGGAGCCTTGCTCGCCCAGCGTGCGCAGGAAGGGGAATACCCGTTCGGCCACCACCTCCATCATCTCGCGCGCTTCGAAATTGCGAAAGCGCGACCAGCGCAAGTCTGACCACGGGCGGCCCTGATCGTCGTTGCCTTCTGGAAAGATGCGGCGCTCCATGGCGATGCCAAGGTTGGCGGCCTTGTTTTCCTCAAGCGTGTGCAGGTCATCCAGGCGCTTGATGAACAGCAGATAGGTGATCTGCTCGATCACCGCCAGCGGGTTGGAAACACCGCCGGACCAAAAGGCATTCCATATCTGGTCAACTTGATTGCGGATTTCGCCTGTGAGCATGATGGTCTTTCAGATTCCGGTACTTGGCTGGTTTGTTAGCCTTGGAAAGTTTGGGCGGCAATGGCGCGGAGGCGTTAGCCTGCGAGGCCAAGCTGGGCATCTTTCGCAGTGGCTGCTCTGGCCCTGACGATCTCGATCGGTGCGGTATTCGCCCTGCAGTTTGGATCCCTGCGCTCGCGCCAATCATCCATGCTGATCGTTATTCGCCGAGAAAGAGCCGGTATGAAACCCTTCCGTCCATGCGTTGGTTGATCTGGGTGATCGGGGCAGGGCGCCCTTGCAGCCGGGTTTCACCAAAAATCACCACATTGCATCGATCTATCTTTGTATCAGATTTTCTCCCCCAGTTCCTGATTTTGCGTCGTGGCATGCTCCGGGTATTCCTTCTATCACATTAATTTAGGTGGAAAAATGTCCTGCAATGACCCATTGGATTACATCACAATGGATCATATCATATCACGTTGACGATTATTGTCATCATGGATATGCTTCGTAAACGTTTGGGCCAGCGCTCGTTATTGAAGGAGAGCAGCATGTCGTAAGAAGCCAGTGCGATATGGATCACAACGTTGGGGGTGAGTGAAAAATATCTGGAGCCTTTATAAACGTTCTAAAATTTGGAGCTGAACATGCCCCGTCTTCAGGCCCCGTTCCATTGGGAAAATGGCCCTCTTGTACCTGATCCTGCAAGCATTGATGCTGGCAATGATAGGATTATCCGCATTTCCGAAGTGATGTACCGGACTGGATTGCAGCGCTCGACTCTGTATGCCAGGATGGCAAGCGGCCATTTTCCGAAAAACATCAGCTTGGGACCACGGTCGGTTGGCTGGTATCTGTCTGATGTCAACAAGTGGATCAATTCCCATCGTCCGGCCAAACCGCCCTGCCGACCCAACTCCGCTGACCTCCGGTAAAAGTAGACGGTTGCCCTGGTCCTGCCACGACCAAGCCATGGCAGGACCCGCACAATCCTTAGGTCAGTCTTTATAGCGCCGGTGCGGCCCGTCGAGCAGTGTCCGCGCGGCCGGAAGCCCCGCCAGCAACAAATCAGCCCATTCCATGGCGATTTCGCGACGCCGGTCCATATAGGCGGCGCGGTTGTATATCCGCTCTGTCTTGCTCACTCCCGATGGAATGTGCGCCAGCATCAGGTCAATAACCAACTGATTGAACGCCTTGGCCTCATCAGTCTTGATCTGGGTCGCGAACCGCTCGTTCATGATCGTGGAAAAGCTCGACCGCCAGCCATGCGGGCAGTGCTTCTTTTGGTACCCTTCTCGGTTGTACAGATATCCGATGGCGTTCTCGCTGCTCGGATCGTTGAATGAGCGGGCCGACGGAAAGGCATATGGACTGGTTCCGGTCAGCGGGCGAATGGCGCGCAAGACGTCGACGGCTTGTGGTGCCAGCGGAACAATGTGGTCGAACGCCTCGTCCTGACGCATATCGAATTCCTGCTTCATCTCTGCCGCGGGAACATGCCAGACCGCTTCCGCAATGCTGCAATCTGCATCCTGCCAATCGACCCCTTTGATATGCTGCCAGCGCAGCTTTCGAATCATTCCAGGCCGCTGTGCTGTCAGAGCGAGAAATCGTGAGGCTGCCTTTGTGATCGGGCTGGCGCCGGCATGCTCGATGCACCGCATCAGTTCTTGAAGCTCCGCGATCGTAACAAGTGCAGGGCGGCGAGCGGACTTTGGAACCCTTTGCAAAACGATGCCAAGTGATGCGGCTGGGTCGGATGAGCAGGCTCCCATCGCCTTGGCGAATGTAAAGATTGCAGAGATGCGCTGGCGCATGCGCGAGGCCGTGTCGATGGCGCCGCGCTTTTCGATCTTTTGAAGCGTGGCCAGCACAATCTGCTCGTTGATGGCAGGCATGTCGAATTTGCCAATTGCCGGAAAAACGTCATGCTCAAGGCTTGCGAGGACCCTGTCGGCATGGGCGGCTTTCCACTGCACTTTGGCGCGCGCAAACCACGCTCGGGCGAAAGACTCGAAGGTCAGATCGGATGCCGTTGACCGAACCAGTTTAATCTGTTTGGCGACAAGGCTAGGGTCCTTGCCCTGCTGAAGGTGCTTGCGTGCTTCGTCGCGCCTTTCCCGTGCCTCCGACAGACCGATCTCGGGGTATTTCCCGAAGACCAACTGCTTCTCCTGTCCGGCGAAGCGATATTTGTAGCGCCAGCTCTTGTGCCCGGTCGTGGTGACGTAGAGGTGCAGGCCCCCAGCATCGGAAAGCTTGTAGTTTTTGGATTTGGGCGCGGCTGCGCGCACTGCGATTGCTGTCAACATTGTGGTCTCCGGTGGCAAAATGAATGCCCCCAAAGCCGATTTCAATGCCCCCACCCGTGCCCCCACCAGCACCCGGATATTCTCGGACAAACCCGGAACGTGTGGGACGAAAAATAAATTTTTCCCCAGCATTTCCGGGGGTTTCCCGGATTGTGTCAGAACTGTCTGGATGATGAAATGGTAGCGGAGGAGGGACTCGAACCCCCGACACGCGGATTATGATTCCCTATATAAATCAAGGAATTAGGCGCTCTCTTGGTCGCCATGTTGCAACCATGTTGCAAGGAGATTCAGTACCGTTCTAGCCTGACCGCAAACTCGCGAGAGGGCCTAGCGAAACCATGCGATGGAGGGTCATGTCAAGCGGTGGAGTAGGTGACCCGGGCAGATATTTGCGCTCACTACCCACTGACAGGCATCGCACATGGGCGAAAGCGGAATGGCAGTTCATGCACCGGTCGGATTTAGCGGCACTCAGCTCACTTGCCTTGGTTGACGTGGAGCATAGTGCTCAACACAAAGCTTGCTGGGGAAGGGGAGGCTCCCGCAGGAAGCTATGAGATGTCCCTGGGCGGTCCAGTGCCACAGGCGACTGCTATTTCAGTGCATCCCATCATGATCTGGCAGGCCGCCACGGTCGGTGATAGATGAAAACGCGGCGTCGAGTTCAGTAGCGCGAGCAAAGATACGGCGGCCAATGCGGACCACCGGGATCAGGCGGCGTTCTGCCAGATAATATACAGCTCGGCGCTCGATGCCGAGGTGGCGGGCGATAGCTGCCGCGCCGATGAGCAAGTCGGATGCCAGCATTGGGGGTCACTCCATATATTGCAACGTTGCAATTAAGCTATCAGGACCACTGGACATCCGCAAACGGAAATTGTAACGTTGCAATATGCCAATCTCAGAGGACCGTACGACCATCGGGTCGTCTGACGTGGAAATCGTCATCAACTCGATGATGGAGATCGCCGAGGATCGCAAAAAGGCGTTCAGGGCTCGGATCATCCATTTGAATCGCCTGGGTTTCCCTGATGGGATAGGTACAGGCCGGGGAAATCCGAACCGCTACAATGCCGAGCAATTGTTTCAGTTGCTTGCTGCGCTTGAATTGGCGCAATTCAACATCGATCCACAACGCGCCATTCACTTGCTCAACAACTCGTGGCCGGAGTTGCGGACAGTCGTTCCAATCGCCCACCAACAGGTGGCAAACAACGCGCGTGGAGGGACCGTCTTCTGGTCAATCCCGACATCGGCGCTACTGCCCTTTTCGATCTCCTATCGTGGAAGAGAATTTCAGGGACCAGAAAATGTCATTCAGATGCTCAACGAAGAACAAGCTCACGACGCTCTACAATATAATCCGGTGAATTATCGCCAGGCATTTTTGCACGCCGACACATGGGCGGCATGGATTATAAGAATTCTTATGGGTAAGGGGATTGTTGGTGCTGAGTATATGGAGACGTTTCTCAATATTTTTGAAATGAATAATTAAATTGGACATGAAATAGGTTGGAACTGCAATGGGCACCGTGCGCAAAAGAGAGTGGATTTCGCCAGCCGGCAGCAAAATGTCGGCATGGGTCGCGGACTATTCTGACCAAAGCGGCAAGCGGCGCGCCAAACAATTTCGGACCAAGCGGGAGGCGCTGGAGTACCTCGACCAAGCCAAAAATGAGGTCCGCTTTGGTGTTCACACGCACCAACGCGATTCAATCTCTGTAGCAGATGCCGCCGATATGTGGGTCGCCGCCGTCGAGGCCGAAGGCCGTGAAAGATCGACGACGACCCGCTACCGGCAGTTGGCTCGACTTTATATCAAGCCACGTCTCGGCGCACTCAAATTGACGGCACTGACGAAGCCGTTGGTAAACGATTTTCGTGCTGAATTGCTGAGCACAAAGCCGCGCGCCACCGCCGCCAAAGTGATGCAGGCGCTCTCCGCGATACTCAACAAGGCAATGGAAAGTGGAGCCATCAATCAAAACGTGGCTGCCAATGCAAAGGTCACGAAGGCGAAGCGCGAAACCAAAAAAATCGCCATTCCCACGCGTGAAGAATTACGCGCGATGATTGCGGCAGCAACAGACCTTGAACGCCCATTTTTGCTCACGGCGATCATCACGGGTCTGCGGTCAAGCGAGTTGCGTGGGTTGCGCTGGGTAGACATTGACCTGGACGCTGGCATTCTGTCGGTAAATCAGCGGGCAGATCAGTGGGGAGTTATCGGACCACCCAAAAGCGAAGCCGGCCGACGCTCGATCCCCATCCCTGCGGAGCTTGTGCGGGAACTCAGGCGCTGGAAATTGCGCTGCCCCAAATCCTTTGCAAATCTTGCTTTCCCCAGCAGGTTGGGGACGCCGCTGCGGCACAACAATATGCTGCGCCGAACGTTCTTTCCGCTGCAAGTTCGCGCTGGGTTAGGGGTGCCAGTGATCGACTCAGCTGGAGAAGCCAAGCTCGATGCCGATGGCAAGCCGCTGATGACTGGCAAATATAGCTTTCATACCCTCCGCCACGCGGCCGCCAGTAACTGGATCGAAAGCAATATCGACCTGAAGCGTCTTCAGGTTTGGATCGGTCATGAAAATATCCAACTCACAATTGATACCTACGGTCACCTCCTCGCCGATACAAAAAAAGATGCGGAGTTCGCCATGCGCGCGAGCCGGGCATTATTTGCATAAGTAAAAAAACAGGTTTACCCCTTGTCGGCTAAATATTTTTCGCTTTGACCTACGCGCTGCTTGCAGATTGATCTGTGCACGCATCTGCTTGACTCGTGCACCTGAGGGCTGACCAATTCGAAGCATTCATGAAAGTTTGCCAAATAGGTCTGTTGTGAAAGATCGATTAGGCAATAGGCAAGTCAGCCTGTACGGGAATTGCACCCGCGGGATGATCGATCCTCGACCGTCTGGCTCAAATTCCCTTCGCGCCACCATCGCACTTGGGGCAGCGGCGATGATGAAAATCAGATCCGTTGGCGCCGTAGACGTGTCCGCAGGACTGCCGCTCACATTGAAGTGCCCATATATATTGGTTGTGGTCGGTCCCGCCAAAGACTGTCTTTTTCAGGAGCCGTTGTTCGTTCCGGTTCAAATCCCCTTCCTCAGCCACAGCCCTGTCTCCAATAAACATCTGCAGATCGTCGAATCAGCGGCAGAACCAATTCAGCTTTCCAGTGCCGTCGTTCGCTATGCGACTTCGCGCATTCAGGCGTATTGTTCGATTTTGGCCAACGGTTCGCCGGTGTCGGGCCATAGCCATGGCTGTTGATACATTCAAATCCCCGAGGAAGAAGTGACAGCGGCCTGCGATGTCATCGGCGATGTACCTTGTTCTCGCGACGATCGCTTCGATCGAGATGCCGCCGTGCTCTCAATCAATCCGTATAAGGCGGAACTTGAAATCGCCAAGGCTTTGCACGACGGCTTCTGGTGAGACGCCCTGCTCGATCGCATCGGTCAGGGGTGCGCCGTTGACATCGATCTCTCTCCAGCTTGGATGATGTTCAAATACGTGCCAAACAATCGCCAGTGGGTCCGAGGTTTTTTGAAAAACGGCGCTATTGGGGTCGATATGGCCTGAAAGTGTTTCGAACCAAGCGCGGTTTGCGGCTGAATCGACGATCCAGACTGCATCAGCCACATCCTCATCGCGATGGGCGCCAAATTCGATGACAACTTTCACCCGAGCATGGTGACCAGAGAGCAGCCCAAGCGCAACGCACTAAATATAGGTAGATAACGGAGGAAGAAATGACGGCGGCCTGCGATGTCATCGGCGATGTGCATGGGCACGCGGATCGGCTTGAGGCGCTGTTGCACCGGTTGGGCTATACGCACCGCGCCGGCACCTGGCGGCATCCGGAACGCACCGCCATTTTCGTTGGCGACCTGATCGATCGCGGCGCGCACCAAGTACGCACTCTTCGGATCGTGCGAAGCATGATCGACGCCGGAACAGCGCGCGCAACGATGGGCAACCACGAATTCAATGCTATTGCCTGGGCCACGCCCGACGCCGACCATCCCGGTGAACACCTTCGCCGCCGCACTGGCCCGGTCGGCGAAAAGAACCGTCGGCAGCATCAAGCATTTCTGGCCGATGTGGGCGAAGACAGCGCCGAGCACACCTATTGGATCGAGTGGATGAAACAGCTGCCGCTGTGGATAGAGGAGCCCGGGTTTCGTGTTGTCCACGCATGCTGGAGCCCGCGCCATGTTGAAACCTTGCATCCGTATGTCGACCCCGAAGCATGCCTGACTGAGGGACTGATCGACAGCGCCAGCCGGCGAGGCAGCGACACCTATCACGCGATCGAAACTTTGCTGAAGGGCGAAGAGGTGGCTCTGCCAGACGGCGTGTCATTTTTCGACAAAGACGGCCATGAGCGAACTGAGATCCGTACTCAGTGGTGGCGTCCTGAGCTGACCACATATCGCGATGCTTGCATCGGGTTGCGCCCCGATGATGTGCCGGATTTGGAGATGGCTGGACGTGTGGCAATTCCGGAAGTGGATCGGCCAACGTTCATCGGCCACTACTGGCTGAGTCCTCGCGAGCCCATGGCGCCACGATCAAAACGTGTGGCCTGCGTCGATTACAGTGCCGGCAAAGGTGGGCCGTTGGTGTGCTACCGCTTTGATGGCGAGGGCGAACTGACAGCCGAGAAGTTTGTCTCCGCGTGAACCAAGCCGCCAACGGATTGGATGCCGGATTCAAAAACTCTAGCGCGACACACTTCATGTGCAGGGACCAAATTGAGAGACCCATCACGATGGTGGCGGGCCACTTCTTGTTCTGGCCGCCGCTGAAACTTGGCGTCACGTCCCGTCACGGTCGCAGTCATCGAAGACAGGGTCAGCAGAGTGGGAGCCATCGGCGCAAGCATGAAGCCGTCGCGAGTGCCTGCGCGCTGAATGATCTGACGACGGACAGTGAGCATGAACTCGTCGGCGATCTCGTGCTGTCCGTACCGGAGTCGTGCACGACGCGATCAAAGTTTGCATCCGGCAGATTCGTCGGTCGCAGTTTTTGATCTGTTTTTTTGCCGCGCTTGCACGAGGTGGTCAGACTGGGCGCGAAGCCCGAGCAAAAAATTTTGCCGCAGGCGCGCAGCCCGGACTTGTCAGCGGCGTTGAGCGACAAGAGCTGGAAGAGACGCGGCTGACAGTGAATCTGCCGGACCAAACGTCCTCGACATCAGCGAGCCACTCTCAAAATTCACGGCCGATCTCGCTCGACACACACCGGCCACAAAGAATTTATCGGCGGTGATTTGTTGTCGGCGAGCTCATCTCGATGATCGAAGAGCGCGCAACTCGCGTCGGGCTTTGCGATGTCGAGCCTGTATCGGGACTCGAGCATCACACCTGACAACATCGCCGCGTTCAACTCTGGCCTCGTCGTCGCGCACAAATCAGGTGAGAGACTCGCGACGATCGCATCGATCGAGATGCCGCTGTGCACGTAGCTCCATTCGCTCGTCACGATGATGGCGGCAATTTTCCGTCGCGGCGTTTGACAACAAAGCTCCACCAGCGTCGCCCTCATCGTGGAACTTCTCCGCCCGAGCGAGCGGGTCATGCATAAAAATTCTTTCCAAGCATGTGGCCCACGGGCGCTGGAGCCATCGTGTCTTGAGCGCGGTTTGCTACGACAAAGATCATCGGTACGGGTCACCAAGAGCGACATCGCGATGAGAAACCTGTCACGCACTTTGACAGTGATTGGCGCTTCGCGCCGGGGCGGCGAATGTCTACTAAAATACTTGAACACAAATCGACGGGCTCGATGCCGTTCATCGAATGCCCGCCAGAAGCCCTCTCAAAACGGGCGGGCTGAGCAAAACCGCACCAAACCCATCTCAAAACGAGCTGAAAACCCCCAATTATCAGGGCTTTTTGAAGGGCGTGGTGCAGTTCAAGGTTTTTCTAAGTTGGGCGCAATACCGTAAATTTGGGGGGCCCAAATTCACCCACCGGTTTTACCGGCACCCAGCCACTTCAGAACACCCTGGGCAAAGCCCCCGGGGATCCTCGTTACGTGGAAGATTGCTGGTCCTCACACCGTGCGGAAGCGAAGGAAAATCAGCCCATCAATAAGGGCTCCTGGTGCGGATTTTCGAGAGCACTCTCAAAGTCAGCGCCAGCAGCCGTGGGAAAAGACTAGCAATCTTCGCGCAGTTTCGCAACGACAGCCGGTGACGGGCAAGCTTGGTTGACCCCGCGTTCGGTGCGCACCCATGCGAACTTTCGCGTGTGGCTCATTCCAACCGGATCGATTCTGGGCGCGGGGTGCGGAGCAAATTTCGAAATGCCCTCAGCCATTCCCGCACAGGAAGAGCACGAGGCATAAGCCAAGATGTGCGGCGGTCGCGACAACGGCGCGCAAGCCGAGGGCAACGAGTGGAACCGGAAACGCACGAAGGTCGCCATCAGAAATCGGCCGAGCTCTCTTCAAGCAGCGGAGCGAGGGCCGCCCGTTTCAGTCTAACCGCTCGTCCGACCAACCGACCGAAGGGTGACGCCGACGTTGGGAGCTTCGACTTTTCGGTCAAAGAAATTTCGAAGGAGTCTCTCCATACTGTCCCCCGTCAGCACCAATGGCACAGATTTGAGGTTGTGATTTAAGGAGGGTTGGGGCTTCGTCGTAGTGACGAAGGAACGAAGATGAAGTCCCAACCCTCCTTGAAAAAATCGCCTGTG
>Ga0164296_1002623_pt1 | contig 17624 bp, 13 predicted proteins | sample GEODES057metaG_FD_113533 | JGI IMG/M metagenome (GOLD analysis project Ga0164296, IMG submission 113533) | Dystrophic lake water microbial communities from Trout Bog Lake, Wisconsin, USA - GEODES057 metaG | ecosystem: Environmental > Aquatic > Freshwater > Lake | place: USA: Trout Bog Lake... | reverse complement strand
GCGCGGCCAGTCGTGGCCCCAAGCGCGTGCTGTTGTATCAGGATGCCAAGTCGCAATGGCAACCCATGCAGTCGCTGGAGTTGCGGGAGCATGTACGACGCACGGCAGCGGCGTTGCATCGCTGGGGAATACAGCGCGGCGACCGTGTTGTGATGTTGGCGGAGAATCGCTGGGAGTGGCCGGTGGCGGACTTTGCCACACTGGCTATCGGCGCGGCGAGTGTCCCGCTCTATCCGACGCAGACAGCAGACCAGCTGGCATATATGATTGCCGACTCCGGCGCACGCGTGGCCATTGTTTCCACCCGCGACCAGTATGAAAAGATTGAGGCAATCCGCAGCCAGACACAGATTTCGCACGTGCTGATGATGGACGATGCCACTGGAACCAAGGCAGTGAGTTTTGCCGAGGTACTGGCCGATGCATCCCATGAATACACCCATGCGCAGCTGGATGAAGATGCACATTCTGTGAAGCCGACAGACCTGGCCACCATCATCTACACCTCCGGCACTACCGGAGAAAGCAAGGGCGTGATGCTGACGCATGGCAACATTGCCAGCAACGTCAGCGTCTCTACCATTCCATTCGGGTTCTCTGCACTGGATTCCTGCATCAGCTTTCTACCGCTCTCGCACATCACGGCGCGGCATCTGGACTATGCGCTTTTCTGTTACGGCTCAACGGTGGCGTACTGCACAAAGTTTGATTCGCTGGCTGCATCGATGAAGCAGGTGTGCCCGACGATTTTTGTCGGCGTACCGCGCGTCTTTGAAAAAATTCGTCAGGCAGTGGAGCAGAAGGCGAATGCATCGCCGATTCGCCGCCGCATTTTTTCATGGGCTGCAGCGGTGGGTGCAAAGTATCGCCCCGTGGTGATTCGCGGCGATATACCGAAGAGCTTTGCGTATTCGCTGGCACAGAAGCTTGTCTACAAAAAGATTCATCAGGCCTTTGGCGGCAGCACACGATTATTTCTTTGCGGCGGTGCGCCGCTGGGCGTGGATACGGCGAACTGGTTTGTGGATATGGGCATCCGCATCTTTGAAGGCTATGGATTGACGGAGACATCGCCGGTGGTCTCCATCAACAACGCCAACGCCTACAGGATTGGTTCGGTGGGTAAACTGTTGCCGAATGTGCATTGCCGCATTGCCGCCGATGGCGAGATTGAAATCAACGGCCCGGCAGTCTTCAAGGGTTACTGGAACAAGTCCGGCCAAACCTCTGAAGCTTTTACGCGTGACGGCTGGTTCAAGAGTGGCGACATCGGCCGCATCGACAGCGATGGTTTTCTGCACATCACCGACCGCAAGAAGGAATTGATTAAAACTTCCGGCGGAAAATTTATTGCACCGCAGCCGATTGAGAACAAGTTGAAGGCAGATGTGCTGGTGGCGCAGGCGGCCATGGTCGGCGATCGACGCAAGTATGCCAGCGTGGTGATTTCGCCGAACTTTGAGGCGCTGGCGCTATGGGCCCGTGCACATGCGATGGATGCAACTTCGCGTGCAGTGCTGGTGCATGATTCACGCGTTGTGGCCCTGTACCAGAAGATTGTGGACCACGTGAATGAATCGCTCGCACACTTTGAAACCATCAAGCGTTTTCATCTGGTGCATGAGGAGTGGGGCATTGAGACCGGCGAACTGACGCCCAGCCTGAAGTTGAAGCGCCGTGTGATTGAAGAGCGTTACGCCGACCAGATTGCCGGCATGTACGAGGACTAGTTTCGCCGCGGCAGTCGCACTCCTGAAACCATTCACGCCGGGAAATCGCGTATCATCAAGAGTGGAACTTTCCAAATAATTTTCAGGAGAACGTGCAATGCGTGTAGGCGTACTGACCGGTGGCGGAGACTGTCCCGGATTGAATGCAGTGATTCGGGCTGCGGTCCGCAAGGGAATTCAGCAGCATGGCGATGAGTTTGTCGGCTTTCTTGAAGGCTGGCGCGGCGTGCTCGACAACAACACCATGCCGCTGACGCTGGAGACCACTTCCGGCATCCTGCATCTGGGCGGCACCATCCTGCGCACCTCGCGCACCAATATCCGCAAAATTGAAGGCGGCCTCGATGCCTGCATGAAGACCTTCAAGGCGAACAAGCTGGATGCGCTGATTGCCATCGGCGGTGATGACACGCAGTCGGTTTCCAATGCTCTGATTGAAAAGGGCCTGCAGGTAGTCGGCGTTCCCAAGACCATTGACAATGATTTGAGCGGCACGGATGCCTGCTTCGGATTCGATACGGCCGTCAGCATCGCAACGGAAGCTGTTGATCGCCTGCACTCCACCGCTGAATCGCACAACCGCGTTATCGTGTGCGAAGTGATGGGCCGCGACGCCGGCTGGATTGCCATCACTACCGGTATTGCCGGTGGTGCCGATGCGATTCTTGTTCCTGAGAAGCCGATTGATCTGGACCATGTCTGCAAGCTCATCACGCACCGTCGCGAGCATGGCAAAAAGTTCAGCATCGTTGTGGTTGCCGAAGGCGCCAAGCTGCCCAGCGGCGGCAATGCCACTTACGGCGATAAGGTGGACAGCTTCGGCCACGCACGTTTGAGCGGCATCGGTCAGGCACTCGCGGATGCGATTGAAGAGAAGACCGGATACGAGACCCGCAGCGTGAACCTGGGCCACACCCAGCGCGGCGGAACTCCGACGGCGTATGACCGCATGCTGGCCACGCGTTACGGTGCGGCGGCGATTGACTTGGTCCACGCCGGCAACTTCGGTCGCTTGGTGGTGCTGCGCGGTACACAGATTACTGACATCCCCCTGGCCGATGCGATTGCCAAGACCCGCACGGTGGATGAAGGTCTGCTGGAACTGGCTGCATCGCTCGAACCGAAAGTCTAAAAAATCAACCAACCAAATGCCCTGCATGGAGAAATCTGTGCAGGGCATTCGTTTTTTGTGTTGTGCATTTCAAAACACCACCTAAGTTGCACAAGGTACTGACGGTAAAGGGCCATAACCAATTCCCGATTTGAGTGTCATGATGGGTGAGTAGACATCTTTAAATACTTTTCCGGGAAGGCCTTTTCATGCAGTTCGAAATGGCAGCAAATCAACAAAGTCTGTACTCGCGTGTCGCTGCAAAAATTGCTCTTCGCTCGCAGAGCACGCTGCTGCGTTTGCGTGCACAACGGCCCATCAATATTCTGCTGAAAAATCTTGTTCAGTTTGTGCTGGAGTGCTGCGGATATCAACTCCGCCGCGTGACGCTGCCGCGCGAAGAAAAATTCAACATCCCAGACCGCGATCTTTATCGTCCGCTCTATTCTCCGTGGATGGGCGAAGGGGAATTCCGCCGCTACTTTAATATCGTTTCGCCGCGTTCACTGGTGGCGGCAGATGCCTGCCACACGCTTTACTCGTTAATGCGTCAGGCCATGCACATCCCCGGAGATATATGGGAGTGTGGCGTGTACAAAGGCGGCACATCGGCCATGCTTGCCAACATGCTGCAGGACGCTGGTTCGCAGAAGAAGCTCTATATGTTTGACACCTTCGCCGGTATTCAGCAGCCGGGCGATTCGATTGACAGCCACGGATGCGGAGACTTCGGCGATGCTTGTCTGGATAGCGTGCTGGAATATATCAATTGCGGCTCGGTCTGTATGGCACGTCCCGGCTTGATTCCTCAGAGCTTTGTGGGGCTTGAGTCTGCAAAGATTGCCATGGCTCATATTGACGTTGTGCTCTACAAGTCCACACTCGATTGCATTGAATTTATTTGGCCACGGCTATCGCAGGGCGGATTTATCGTGTTTGACGATTACGGATTCGGCTCCTGTCCGGGCGCACGTGCTGCGGTGGATAAATTCTTCTCCGGCAACAACTGTGTTCCAATTTGCCTGCCCACCGGCCAAGCGATTGTTTTCAAGAGTTAGAATCACAGCATGAGCTTGGATGATGGGAACTCGCTGGTCACAGTTCTTACCTGTGCCGACCCGATGGAAGCCATGTTTGCGCGGTCACTGCTGGAGTCTGCCGGCATTGACGTACACATCAGCGATGAGGTGATGGGCAGCCTTTACCCACCCATGCTGACCGGGGGAATTCACCTGCAGGTAAGTGCCGCCGACGAAGAATCTGCCCGCGAAATCCTGAGCCAACCGGCCCCGCCGGACGACGCAACCCACTGATTTCCCATGTTTTGCCTACGAAACCAGAAGTACACGTGAATCTTCCGGTACGTCCCTAAGATTTCCCTTGTATTGCCCCGCACAGTCACGGTACAAACAAGTTTCCGGGATTCAATTTTCCGCAGGAGATACCATGCGCGGTCAGGCCCAAAGCATTGTTCGCGAAGTGTTGGACATACGTCAGGCGGCCGATTATCTCGGCATCAGCGGCGACACGCTTTATCGTTATGCCTCTGAAGGCCAGGTTCCGGCATTCCGCCTGGGCAATCGCTGGCGCTTCAAACGCTCCTTGCTGGATTCGTGGATGGAAGAGAAGTGCAATCCCACCAAGTTGGCGGCATCGGCGGAGTCGACCGTGAAGGTCCGCACCCGCGAGAAGAAGCCGGTAGCACGCGCTCTCTAAATCGCCCGCAAGAATTCGTCGCAAATTTTCAGGAGTACGTTGCATGACAACTGCGCGAATTCGCGGATTGCTTCTGCTGCTTGCAGGCGGTCTGGTGTTTATTCTGCTGGGTGTTCGCGCAGAACAAACCTCACCGGTCTCCATGGTGGACTTCAAAATTGTCTACTACGGCACGCACTGCCTGCTGCACCAGTGTGATCCCTACAATGATGCGCAACTGCTGCAGGTCTTCAACCGCGAAGCTCCGCATGTGTATGCGAAGGATGCGGAGATGTACCAGTCTGTGGCGAAATACATTTATTTCCCGACCGTGTTTCCGTTCATCGCGCCCTTTGCTGTAATGCCGTGGCAACTCGCACACAGCATGTGGATGGCATTGACGGCCGCCAGTTTTATTTTTGCAGCGATACTGATGTGGCAGCTTGCGGCTGAATATGCCCCGCAGATGGCAGGCGGCATGATGGCGCTGTTTCTGATGAGCAGCGGTGTATTGCTGGAAGTGGGAAACGCCGCCGGCATCAGCATCAGCCTGTGCGTGATTGCGGCCTGGTGCTTTCTGCGGAATCGCTATGCATCTGTGGGAGTGATTTGCCTCGCTGTGAGTTTACTGATCAAGCCGCAGAACGCAGGCTTTGTCTGGATATTCTTACTGCTGGTTGGCGGGATGTATCGCAAACGCGCATGGCAGACGTTGCTGGTTGCTGCTGTGATTGCGCTGCCGACTGTGGCATGGGTGTCGCATCTTGCGCCGCACTGGCCGCAGGAACTGCACGCCAACGTGACCGCATCCATGACGCAGGGCGCTGTGAATGACCCCACTCCTGCTGCTGTTGATCCGCGATCGCCGGGTGCCATCTCCATCTCAATGCAGACGGTGGCCAGTGTTTTCTCGCGGAATCCAAAAATCTACAGCGCTGTGACGTATCTGCTGTGTGCGCCGCTGCTGTTTGTGTGGATGTGGAAAGTTTTTCGCACACGGAGCAGCATTCAAAAGAATTATTTCGCTCTCGCTGCGATTGCCGTGCTTTGCATGCTGCCGGTTTATCATCGCCAGCATGACACGCGATTGCTGCTGCTGATCTTTCCCGCATACGCAATACTGTGGAGTCGGCGTGGGCGTATTCGCTGGTTTGCTTTTGGCTTCATTGCGATCGGGATATTTTTTACAGCGATACTCCCACTGCGGCTGATGGCCATCTACAGCTACAACTGGTTGGCAACCTTGCCGGGACTGGCTGGAAATATTCTATATGTGTTGCTGCAGCGGCCCACTACGCTGGCGCTGTTCGCGTTGGGATGTTTTTATCTGTGGGCATTTTGCAGCGCCGAATCAACTGAAGTTCCGGATACCGCGCGTGAAGTCGAGATTTAATTCTTTGCCGTTGTGATGGATGTGAAACTGCTCGCTGCCGAATTCAATTTGTGCATAGGGATTCTCCCAACGCGGATAATTTGTGAGCGGAATATTTTTACCGTCTACGGTTAGCGGGGATGTCCAGCCAAAATCCACTTTGCCGATGCCGTCTGCGGCATATTCCACTTGCAATCCATCGACAGCAATTGCCGACTGTGAGAGCTTCTGCACAAATTCCTCAAAGCTGCCGTCGGTTTGCTTGCGACCCACCTGGCAGAGCCAGATATTCTGGCGGCCTTTGGCGACAATTTCCTGACCGGCTTGTGTGCCGTCAGTTGTCCACAAATACGGCGCGTGAGAATACAGACCGACATAGCCATCGCCCAGACGCGCAAAATTCCAACCGCCGCCGTTGGCTGCACGTACCTCCCATACTTCATCAAAGGCCCAGCGAGGGAAGTAGGCGTGGGTGAATCCCACCAGCAGGCGCTGCAAGGGCGTGGGCAGACCATGGCGCTGAATGTTGTAGACGGAAACGAGAACATTTTTGTATTGCGCGTTGCGCGGCAGGCTCATGTTGGATTGCCAGAAACCGGGTCCGACGGATTTTGCATCGCCGGGATGCGTGACAAACACAACCGCGTACGGCCCCAGCGTCGCCTGCCAGATGTGGTGCTGATAGCCCTTCTGCCCCGGCCGGTAGGATTGCGCAGTGGAGAGCATCGCATCCGGCGTGCGGTAGGTGACTTTGTTAACCTCCGACATGACTGTGCCGTTTGAGTCGGGATTCAGCAGCCGCGTCATCATCGGCATCAGGCCAAGCGGGCGCAGCACTCGACCCGTAGTGTGCAGCGGTTTGAACATCTCGTAATTCCACATGTGGTTGCGGTCGAGCGCATCGTAGGTCATGTTGATGACCTCGGGATTGGTGAATGCGCCCATGGCCCACCAGGTTTCGTAGTCCTTCACGTCGTCCAATTTCAATCCATACTGCGCGGCGGCTTCAGTGGTCAGCGGAATTGAGTGGCGTTCGCGGTTCAACATTTCTGCCGGTTGGTCGAGGCCAATCGCCTCCAACACCGGTGGCAGCGTGTAGCGACGCGATGTGGCCAGCATCGTGCAGGCCATGTCCACGGATTGAAAGCGGCCGCAGCCGAAAATCATCGTCTGAAAGCTGACCAGGCTGTCTCCTGCGGCGCTCATTATGTGTTGCGCATAGGCGCGGCCATGCGAGGTGCCCATCTGGCCGTAGAAGGAATTCACCGCCATATCGAATAGGTAGAGGTCGACCATCATGGTGGCGCGTGATTGAATGTCATCGTCGCCGGCAAAGTCCACCAGATTCAGCAGCGCGGCCAAGTCCATGTTGTAGTAGGGGACCGAGTCCCACTCCGCCGGGCCGACGCGTGCGCGATAGTTCAACCAGCGAAGAACTTCGCCATGTGCTTTGTCGCGATGCGCGGATCCAGTGCGGCCATCGTTTTTGAAGATAGCGTCTGGAAACATCTGGCCCAGCAGATAGTCCGAACCATGGGTGATGATCTGATGGTTCTCCGTCCAGATTTCAGCTTCGGAGAGACCCGGCTCATCCAGTGCATATTTGTAATCCAACAGCACGTCGCGGATGGCATCGGCTTGCTGCTGACTCAGGCGGCCATCGGCGTGATGCAGGTAGTAGAGCCGAACCAGACCGGCGATAGTGAAGTCGGAGGTGTCGCGCCGCGCGTTGAGTGATGCATCGAGAACATTCGCGGTCAGCGTGTGGTTGGTATCGGCTTCGAGTTTCAGCAGCTCCATCCAGACGGCATTGCCGTTGGTTGGCGTAGGCTTCTTCGCGGCCCACTGCAGGTAGAGTTTGCGGCGCTGCTCAAAGGTGGCCGCTATCGGCGTTCGCAGATACGGATCATCACCCGGCTTGGGCTTGCGAGTTTCGGGATAGCTGAACTTCAGCAGCTGCGGCGTGGCGGCCTCGGCGGTTTCGCTGCCGATGGCCAACTCAGTGCCCAGTGTGGCGAGTGTGGCTCCTGTGCCGGCCAGAAAATGCCGTCGCGACAGGCGCGAGAGTTTCTGCAATGCAGTACGCGATGCGTTGGTCGTGCTGGCATCAGCCATCCAGCGATAGTAGCAAATCTCGCGGAAGATGTTTGCGGGTTCGTAGCTTTGCAGCTTGTCTCTGGATGCGGATTAAGTAGAATAGTAAGAATGGTTTACAGCGAGAGACAAGCCTCTGTTCTGGCGGCGGCGCGCAAGTTGGCACCGGTGCAGGCCGTGCTGGTAACACATCCTCCGGATGTGCGATATCTGAGCGGATTTACCGGCTCGAATGCAGCGCTGTGCATCACTGCGAAGGCCGCTGTGTTGATTACTGATGGCCGCTACACCACGCAGGCGCGTCAAGAGTGCGTCGGTACGCGTGTCATCATCGCCAGCCGCGCGGTTCCTGACGAGGCCTGCATCTGGCTGGAAAAGAGCCGCGTTACACTTTGCGGCTACGATGCCGGCATCACCACAGTGAATGCGTTGGAACGGATGCGCAAAGGCATCAGCGGCAAATTGCGCCGCAAGTTTTTCTTCCCGCTGGCGCAAACAGCCGCCGGATTGCGCGAAATCAAAGAACGCAGCGAGCTTTCTCAGCAGCAGAAGGCCGCCAATCTTGGCTGCAAGGTTTTTGAGCAGATGCTGGGCGTGATAGCGCCGGGCATGCGTGAAATTGAAGTTGCGGCGGAGTTGGAATATCGCGCACGCAGCCTGGGTGCCGAGGGCATGTCGTTCGATACGATTGTGGCCAGTGGACCTCGTTCCGCATTGCCGCATGGCCGCGCCAGCATGGCCCGGTTGCCCCGCAAAGGCTTCGTAACACTGGATTTCGGTGTTATCCTCGGTGGGTACTGCTCGGACATGACTCGCACGGTGCATCTTGGACGGGCGGGGGATGCCGAACGCAAAACATATGATGCCGTACTTGCGGCGGAGTTGGCAGCAATTGAGGCTGTCCATGCCGGAGCGAGTTGCGGCGAGGTGGATGCAGCGGCGCGAGATTTGCTGTACAAGGCAAAGTTGGCCAAGTGGTTCACGCATTCCACCGGGCACGGCGTTGGTTTGGAGATTCACGAAGGTCCGCGGATTGCGCGGGGACAGCAGCAGAAGCTTTTGCCGGGTATGGTAATTACCATTGAACCGGGAGTGTATCTGCCGGGCAAGTTTGGCATACGCATTGAGGACATGGTGGAAGTGACCCGCAGCGGATGCCGTATTATGACTCCTGCACCGAAGAGTTGGATTGAACTGTAGCGTGATGCACGACAAGACATCTGCAGAAGGAAGTGACTGGTATCAAGATGACAGAAAAAGAAATGAAGGAACTGCGGGAACTGGTGGAATACCTGAAGGCTGCCGGCATCGGGGAATTTGATCTCGAGCGCGGCGACCAGAAGATCCGGTTGAAGTTTGCCGGAGCACAGACAGCAGCCATGGATACTGCGGCACTGAGCCAGTTGCTGGCACAAGCCTCAGCCTCGAGACCGGCCGCAGCCGCAGCCCATGCCCCAGCGGCACCGGCGGCAGCAGAGCCGGAAGCGGATTCCGGTCTGCATGAAGTAAAGTCGCCCATGGTGGGCACGTTTTATGAGTCGCCCTCGCCGGGCGCACAGCCGTTTGTGAAGCCGGGCGACCAGATTCAAGCCGGCCAGGTGCTGTGCATCATCGAGGCCATGAAGCTGATGAATGAAATTGAAGCCGACGTCTCCGGCGAAGTGGTGAAGCGTATTGCCAATAACGGCCAGCCGGTGGAGTACGGACAACCGCTCTACCAGATTCGACCGAACTGACCCGCATTCGCAGAGCACCACAGGCGGAAACAAGAAACCATACAGGTCCCGTTGAATGTTTCGTAAAGTCTTGATTGCCAACCGGGGTGAAATTGCCCTACGTGTTATCAGCGCATGCCGTGAACTCGGCATCCGTACCGTTGCCGTGTACAGCGAAGCGGACCGCAATTCGCTGCACGTGCGTTTTGCCGACGAAGCCATCTGCATCGGGCCGCCGCGCTCGGCAGACAGCTACCTGAATGTGCCGGCCGTCATCAGCGCTGCAGAAGTGGCCGACGTGGATGCCATTCATCCCGGCTACGGTCTGTTGAGCGAGAACGCCAACTTCGCGGAAGTATGCCGCGCCTCCAACATCAAGTTCATTGGACCGCCGCCGGAAGTGACGCGGCTGATGGGCGAAAAAGAAAAAGCGCGCCAGGCCATGAAGCGCGCGAAGGTTCCCATTCTGCCGGGATCTGACGGCGTCATCGCCAGCGAAGCCGAGGCACTGCAGTGGGCGAAGGAAGTCGGTTTGCCGGTCATCCTGAAGGCGAAAGCCGGCGGCGGTGGACGCGGTATGCGCGTGGTCCGCAGCATGGAAGAATTGCCCGGCCTCTACCAGCAGGCGAGCAGCGAAGCTACCAACGCATTCGGCAACGGCGAGCTGTACATGGAGAAATTCATCGAGCGCCCGCGGCACATCGAGTTTCAGGTGCTGGCTGATGAGCATGGCAATGTGATGAGCCTCGGGGAGCGTGAGTGTTCCATTCAACGCCGCCACCAGAAATTGATTGAAGAATCACCCTCGCTGAAAGTGACGCCGAAGATGCGCGAGGAACTCGGCAAGACCATCAAGAAATCGCTGGAAGATATCGGCTACCAGAACGCCGGCACGATTGAGTTCCTGATGGACGAGGACGGCAAGCTCTACTTCATCGAGATGAACACCCGCATTCAGGTGGAGCATCCGGTGACGGAGATGGTAACGGGCATCGATCTGGTGAAGGCGCAGCTACGCATCGCCATGGGAGAAAAGCTGACGGACATCATTACCGAGCCGTTTGTGATGCGCGGGCATTCGATTGAGTGCCGCATCAACGCCGAGCACCCGGAAAAATTCACGCCATCTGCCGGCAAGATTCATGTCTTCAACGTTCCCGGTGGCAACGGCGTGCGCGTGGAGACGGCGCAGTATGCCGAAGGCGTCGTACCGCCGTATTACGACTCGATGATTGCCAAGCTGATTGTGCATGGACATGACCGCGAAGAGGCGATGTCGCGGATGCAGCGAGCGCTGGGCATGTTTGTGGTGCAGGGAATTCATACGACGATTCCACTGCATGAGAAGATTTTCCGCGATGCAGAATTCCGCCGTGGGGATTTCGACACCAAGTTCATGGAACGCTTCTTCGAACGCGAAGCAGCGGCTAAAGCAGAAGCAGAGGCAAAATAATGCTGGCGCTGCCGCGCTTGTATGCCATTGCCGATGCCGATACGCTGGCGCGGCGTGGCATGGCGCTGGAAGACTTCTCCATGCAGTTGCGCGATGCCGGAGTGACGCTGCTGCAGTATCGCGACAAACAGGGAACTCCGCAGCAGGTGCTGGAGAATGCTGCCTGCATCCGGGAAATCTTTACTGCAACCGATTGCAGACTCATACTGAATGACCGTGCTGACCTGGCGAAGCTGGCCGGATGGCATGGTTTGCACGTGGGGCAGGAGGATTTATCTCCCGCAGGCGCGAGAGCAGTGATGGGGCAGCAGGCGATCCTCGGAATTTCGACACATAATGAAGCGCAGTTGATTGCCGCCGACGCCAGCGATGCCGACTACGTGGCCATTGGCCCAATCTTCCCGACCGATAGTAAAGAAAAACCAGACCCCGTGGTGGGCCTGGAAGGTTTGCGGCGCGTTCGGGCGTTGACAAGAAAACCACTGGTGGCGATTGGCGGAATCACGCTAAGCAACGCTGCCGAAGTGATTGCTGCGGGTGCAGATTCTGTCGCGGTGATTTCCGGCTTGTTACCGTTTGGCGATAGTGGTTCCGTGGAAAAATCAACGCGAGACTTTCTGCTGCATTTACGGTAAAACTGACGCACGTGACTTCCACAAACAAAAACACAAGTGAAAAGGCCGCCTCTCCCGCATTCGTGCAGGGGATGGGACTGTTCAGCGCCACGGCGATTGTGGTCGGCTCGATGATTGGCTCGGGCATCTTCATCGTCTCGGCAGACATAGCACGCGATACCGGTTCGCCTGCGTTGCTGATTGCCGCGTGGCTGCTGACGGCCGCGATGACGCTGATTGGCGCGTTGAGCTACGGCGAACTGGCAGCGATGATGCCGCGAGCCGGCGGGCAATATGTGTATCTGCGTGAGTCGCTGGGGCCGCTATGGGGATTTCTCTACGGCTGGTCGCTTTTCCTCGTAATCCAGACGGGAACGATTGCCGCAGTGGCGGTTGCTTTTGGAAAATTTCTCGGCGTGTTTTACCCGTCGGTTTCTGCCAGCAACTGGTTGTGGCATATCGGCCATGTGCCGGCGTGGCCGGTGGGTCCGATGGTGTTGGGCAATATGGATATCGGCCTGAACACCGCGAACCTGACCGCCATCATCGTGTTGTTTGTGTTGACTCTGATCAATACACGCGGCGTGAAATTTGGCGCACTGGTACAGAACATTTTTACTTCTACAAAAGTGCTGGCACTGGTTGGCATCCTGACACTGGGTTGGCTGGGCCGCAATGCCATTGCAACGGCGGCGAACTTTGGCCCTGGTTTGAAAAGCTTCTGGAGCGGCGCCGGGTTGCATACTCAGCATGCGATACAAGTGGGTGTTGGCGGGCCAACGGCGTGGGTTGGATTTCTGACCGTGATTGCTGTGGTGCAGGTGGGCTCGCTGTTTTCATCGGATGCGTGGAACAACATCACATTTACCGCCGGTGAGGTGCGTAACCCAAAACGCAATCTGCCACTGGCGTTGGCATTGGGCACGGGCGGCGTGTTGCTGCTTTATATCCTGGCTAACTTTGTTTACCTTAGCGTGTTGCCGCTGCATGGCGACCCGAAAGCGGCGACTGTGATGGGCCGCGGTATACAGTTTGCCGATGCAGACCGCGTGGCTACGGCGGTGATGTCGCAAACACTGGCGGGTTACGGCGCCAAGGCGATGGCGCTGGTGATTCTCATCTCCACCTTTGGCTGCGCCAACGGCATGATACTTTCCGGAGCGCGCGCATTTTTTGCGATGAGCCGCGATGGATTGTTTTTTCGGGCGGCGGGCAAGCTGGATGAAAAAACGAAAGCGCCGGTGGCTTCACTGTGGATGCAATTTGCCTGGGCGGCGCTGCTGTGTCTCTCCGGCAGCTACAGCCAGTTGCTCGACTACATTATTTTTGCGGTGCTGGTGTTTTATGCGCTGACAATTGCCGGCCTGTTTGTGTTGCGCATAAAACTGCCCCATGCAGAGCGGCCGTACCGCGCATTTGGCTATCCTGTACTGCCGGCGGTGTACATCGTAATGGCAATGTGGATTTGCGTTGTGCTGCTGCGTTACAAGCCGCAATACACGTGGCCGGGGTTGCTGATAGTTCTGCTGGGTGTGCCGGTGTATTGGGCATGGAAACGTTTCGGCAGTGGGCAAGAACCAGAAAAGCTGTAAAGATGGAAGCACACGAATTCCAGAGTCCCGTAATTCAATTTCAGCAATACATGAATCCAGCAAGTTGGAGCAGACATTGAAGAACCGTTTGTTGACTACCAAGTCGATTGAAACCATCCTGGGCGAGGCCGATGAGACCGGCGTACACACGCTAAAACGTTCGTTGAGCGCCAACAACCTCATCGCGCTGGGCATCGGCGCCATCATCGGCACAGGCATCTTTGTACTCACCGGGCCGGCGGCGGCGATGTATGCAGGACCGGGCGTTGTCTACTCATTCATCTTCGCGGCAGTGGCCTGTGTGTTTGCCGGCCTCTGTTACGCGGAGTTTGCTGCGATGATTCCTGTGGCGGGTTCGGCCTACACCTACGGCTATGCGACGCTGGGCGAAATCTTTGCGTGGATAATCGGCTGGGATTTGGTGTTGGAATATGCCTTCGGTGCGGCAACGGTCTGCTCCGGTTGGAGCGGTTACGTGCTCTCACTGGGCCAGGATTTCGGATTGCGTTTGCCTCCAGCGCTTGCAGGTGTGCCGGGATCAGTCTTCGTTTTATACAACGGACATTGGGAGCTTCTGACGCGTATCGCATCCAAGTTGGATGCAGCCAAGGTCGATCCATCTACATTGCCGCATCAATACGGCGTGTTCAATCTTGTGGCCTTCATCGGCATCTGCCTTGTGACAACGATTCTGGTGGTTGGCGTGAAAGAGTCGGCTCAATTCAACAGCGTAATTGTTGCGGTTAAGCTGGTTGTGCTGATGATTTTCCTCGCGCTCGGCGGATACACATTGCTGAAGCATCCGGAAATGGCGCAGGCCAATTGGCATCCCTTCCTGCCGCCGAATACGGGGGGCTTTGGGCATTATGGTATGTCCGGCGCGTTGCGCGCAGCAGGCGTGATTTTCTTTGCCTACATCGGATTCGATGCAGTCTCCACTGCGGCGCAAGAATCGAAAAGCCCGAAGCGCGATATGCCGCTGGGTATTCTAGGTTCGCTCGCCATCTGCACAGTGTTATACATCCTGGTTTCTCTGGTGCTGACGGGACTGGTGAACTACAAGGACCTGAATGTTCCTGACTCGCTGGCTATCGGCATTGATACAACGGGCTTCAGGTGGGGCAGCCTGTTGGTGAAGTTCGGCGCGCTGGGTGGGCTTTCCAGCACGATGATTGTGATGTTGCTTGGACAGAGTCGTGTGTTCTTCTCTATGTCAAAAGATGGTTTGCTGCCGCCATTCTTCAGCCACATTCATCCCAAATTCCGCACGCCGTGGATTTCTTCCATCACGGTCGGCTTGGTGGTGGCAACGTTTGCATCGCTCATTCCGCTGGCATCGCTGGGTGAGATGACGAGCATCGGCACCCTGCTGGCTTTCATCATCGTATGCTCGGGCGTATGGGTGCTGCGCATCAAGCGGCCGGAAGTACATCGCCCTTTCCGTGCGCCTTGGATGCCGTTCACGCCGATTGCCGGCATCGTGGTTTCGCTGGCAATGATGATGGGCTTGCCCTGGGAGACCTGGATGCGGCTATTGGTTTGGCTGGTGATTGGCCTCTGCATTTTCTTCTTCTACAGTCGCCACCACAGCAAAGTCACTTCGTGGGACTAAAGTTATTCGCGACAAGAGAGAGCCCGGCATCTGCCGGGCTCTCTCTTGTCGCGGTGATGAAGATATTTACTCTGACGGTAAAACCGGCAACGATACAGTATCGATTGAATTCGGTTCGTCGCGCAGTTTTAGATAGAGCAGAGTTCCGCTGGGACGCGGGACTTTCAACGATGCGCCGCTAAAGTTTGCAGGGATAGCGATGGTTCGCGAGGCATCGGCGAAGGTTGCGTCTGAAGAGATGGCGTCAATCAGATACAGCGAATCGCCGGTCAGGGTGCAGGGTTCGCTGGATTGCATTGGGCAGCGGACTTCTTTGAGCGATGGTACGCGGATGAGGTTGGCCAGTGGCTGCCAGTCTCCGGAGCCGTCATCATTCACGGCGCGAAATTGTAGCGCGCCAAAGGCCGAACCGCCAAAGGTCTTCATGGGGTCGAGCGTCGCCAGCAACGTGTGCGCATCTTCCAGCACCAGCGTGCCATCGGCCAGTGTGAGTTCCGTGTGCAGCGAGGCATCTTCTGAAGTGACTTCGATTTTTTCATTGCGTGTGAAACGCGCCTGCCCTGATGCGTGAATGAAAAACGTGAGCGTCGCATTCAGTGGCAAATCGTCTGCGCTGGAGAAGAGAAAGGCAGCGGTACCGGTGGTGGCGTTAATTTTCACACTTTTGCTGTCGAGTGTGACGCGCGGTCGTGCTGGCGCAACAACAAAGTTGAGTTCCAGTGTGCGGCCATCTTTCAGATGAATACGTGCAGACTGTCGCGAGCCAGCCTTCAATGAATTTGAAGCGTTGCCGGAAACAGTGAGCGGCAGGGCCTCGCTATCTTTGGCGGCAACTACATCGCCGGGTGTAAATGTCATGCCGTCTGTCTGAACGCTTTGCACCTGCTCCAGACCTTTGCCGGTGATGACGGCGTGCGTATCGCCCGCGTGGAGTTCCAGACTTTGCGGCGTTGGCGGATCGGAATACGTATCGAGTGGAACTTTAATCGGTTGCTGCATGCCGTATTGCTGAACGGCCAGCGTGAGTCCGCCCGGCGCGACTTCTTTCAACGCAAGTTTTACGGCAAGCTGGCTGGGTTTTTCTGAAGTGGCAGTACTCCATGTTGCAGGGACAAGGTGACCGTCGCCGGTGGTGGCTTGAATGGAGTCAATGCAACCCGCGCCATCACTGATCAGGTTGATGGATTCTTCGCGACCCACAACAAGTTTCGCGGCTTCTGCGGATGCAACGTTCCAGTGCGCGGAAGGTGCGGCCTGTAAATGAAACTCAGGCCCGACGTAATCATCAAATCCCCACTTGCCTCGCACCGTGCCGGTCAGTTCGACTGCGTTGCTGAAGTTAGCAGTATGCGCCAGCATCAGGCCGCCATGCTCTGCATCGGGTGTCAACGGCAGGTCAACATAATGCCCACTGGAATCTTTGATATGTAGAACAAGGCTGTGGCCGAAGCTGCTGGAAAAAATCAACGGCGCACCTTCCACCGGCAACACGAGTGATGGCTTTGAGAGGCAGAGAAGTTGCGTCGGGTCCACTGCATGCAATGGTGGCAACTGTGACGACTGCACAGAAGGCAGCCCAATAACGAGTACGGATTTTGGATTATGAAAGGACGGCGGATTGTTCAGCTTGATGTTGAGCGTATCTCCGTTGGCGGTGGAGAGGGCAGGAATGTACTGATATTGCGCGGTGTGCACGTTGCTCATGATGTGCACCACATCCACAATGGCACCGACGTAGGCGGAATAGACACCGCCGCCCATCAGCGGAGTTGCCGAGGCATTGGCCAGCAAATTGGCGGAATCGCCGTTGGTGAATTGTGCGATGAGCGAGGAGTGTCCGTCATCCATCACAACTGCATTTTCTCCGGAGGTGAGGCAGATGATCGCCTGGCCCTGCGGACGATTGAAGCAATCCTGATTGACTTTGATGTTGAGGCTGCGCGCCAGCAGGTCGGATTCCTGTTTGACCAGCTTGGTATCGGCACTGGGAATTCTTTCCATGGTGTTGATGTAGGTTTCAAAACGCGCGCGGTCAAAACTGGCGGCGTTTAGGTCTTGCGAGGCGCGAACGAATGCGCCGGGACGGCCTTTGACGGCATTGCGCAGTGTGTTGAAGTCGCCGCCGGTAGTAGGCGCGAGAAACAGCAGCGCCTGTTGCGCATCGGCGGGCACGGTGACTTCTGTGCCGTTGGCCACCACGTGCTTGTCCCAGGTTTCAATGCGCGTGAACCATTCATCGGGCGGCTGGTTGGTGGCACCGCGCAGGAAGCAGGCAATCAAGAGGTAGTGCACAGCCTGCGTGTCGGGAAAGTCGGTGCGAATCCAGATATGGTCGCCGGGTGCGAGATTGGGAGTCTGCGCGATGGGCAGTTCGCGGCCCGCGCGTGTGACTTTAATCTCAATCTTTGGACCGGCAAGGTCGAAGCTCGCCGGGTCAGCTGATGCGACGGTGGAGGCGGATATCAGCAGGAGGATAAGCAGACGCGTCAATCGCAGACTCATAGTCTTATGTTAGACGCTTAAAGTCGGGGTCGGGTTATATGCGTGTGAAAGCGGCGGAGAAATTCCTGCAAATAATTTCTTCTACCGGCGGCGCGAAGATGGCGCATCGGAAGCAATCACGCCGTCTTTGATGT
>Ga0164296_1002622_pt1 | contig 17628 bp, 15 predicted proteins | sample GEODES057metaG_FD_113533 | JGI IMG/M metagenome (GOLD analysis project Ga0164296, IMG submission 113533) | Dystrophic lake water microbial communities from Trout Bog Lake, Wisconsin, USA - GEODES057 metaG | ecosystem: Environmental > Aquatic > Freshwater > Lake | place: USA: Trout Bog Lake... | reverse complement strand
ATGAATATCAATAATATGGTAAACGCTGAATTTATAAGCTGTGCCAATAGATACCTCTGGGGGCGTAAACGGGAAGGCAATATTGCCTCCCGTTGAAAGCCTGTTTGGATAACCGTAGTGTAATAAATACTGTTTAGTGGTTCGAACTACTTCAGAGGCTCTTTCTAGAGTTGGTGCTATGCACTCAATCATTAAAAAGACTTCATCTGGCACAGAGGGTTGAATGGGGCGATCTGTGACTCCATTAATGCCATAAATTCTTGGGAAAAGTTGATAGTCCTTCGGAATATCTTCACATACTAATTCTTCAACAATTTTTTCGACTTCACGAAGAATTATTTCATGATTAGCAATGAACTTAGGATCCGCGGCGCCGCATAATAAAACTGCGCGCTCACCAACCTTTGTAGAACCCTCTAACTTAATAGTTTTCTTATTAGACTCAATCCACTTAGCTCCACTAATTCTGCTCGAACGATCAGAAATTTGTTCGTATTTTGCTTCGTGTAAATCAACGTATCCTTCAGGCTCAATGATTAAAAAAGGATCATTTTGTTCATAAAGGCTATGCGCAGCAATCGACATCGGTAATGCCTTACGTTGGGGAGCCATACTTTCTAATTCAAAATACTCTTTATCTAAAGTAGCCAGAATAGAATCTCTTCCACCGGGGGTGCAACATAAAGAAGCACACTCAATTATTTTCGCCATATGGATTGAAAGTCCAATATCAAAACCTAGTAAAACAGGTAAAGCTGAAAAAATAGCCGTGTCACATGCACGCCCAGCAATTAAAATATCAATGTCTAATTCGATGGCTTTTTGAAAATCAGTCAAGCCCATTTGACCAACTAAGTTCGTAGTATTTGCTAACTCCTCCATCGACAAATCGGGCATACCATCTACACCAATAATTTCTTGCCGAAGAATACTTCTTTCTACAATCGATTTAGGTACATCACCAGGAATAACAGCCATTCTGAAAGAAAGTTTGTCTTCTTTCGCTATTTCACGAATGATGTCAATTGTTTGTTCTAAATGCGGCGCAGCACCTGCCGAGCCAGCAGAGCCAATAATCAGTGGGATATCTAGTTTTCTGGCTCCAAGAATCACTTTTCGTAAGTCTCTTTTGGTTGAGGCTCTGGCTGTCGCCATTTGACCACTTCCTAAATAATAGGGTCCTATATCAATGGAACCCATATCGCAACCAATCAAATCAGGACTCTGCTCAAGTCCTCGCTGAAAGGCGGGCGTTGGAATACCGTAACCTAACTGACCTGATGCACCGATAATTTTTAATGGCCGGTATGCTGGTCGGCCTGCAAATTCTTTAATCAACTTTCCTGTTGCACTCATATCAATCTTTATATTCTTTACTAATACAATTTAATTAAACTACTCAATCTCAAGATTAAATAACCGTGCGTGCTGTTGAGCACCGTAAACATCTTTATCTCCTGGGTCACCTGCTGTGACTTTTCGTGGGAGACTATATTTAATTGCCATTGAAATGGGATACTGAATTTCTTTAATTTGATCCTCGGGGATGTCATACAGTTCAGAAATGGTCTTTTTACTCAAGCCGTTGCTCGAACATACACGATTGAAGTCTGCTTCATTAGCAAACATAATATCTAAAGTCGTGCATCGTGGACCCGCATTTTTACTTCGAATTACTTTCGCAATATCCATTAGTTTCATAACAACGCATCTCCTTGAATTTTTATTATAGAGGTCATCTTATCACGCTCAATCAAAGAGTAATTACCTCTTTTGCAAGACGATATTCTATCAATATAGTTCTATAACTAAGAGTTCCTATACCTGTAAATTGAACTTTAGTATGATGAAAGAATAATTATTTTTAGGAGTCAAAATGACGCAAATGACAGGCTCACGCTTATTTGCTGAGATGCTCAGAGATTACGATGTAAGCCATGTTTTTTACATCCCAGCAATTATGCTAGGCGGTCTCGCTGAAATGGAAAACATGGGCATCAAACGGATTATGACGCATGGAGAAAAATCAGCTGCTTACATGGCTGATGGCTATGCTAGGGCTAGTGGCAAACCAGGTATCTGCATGTCACAACAAATTGGTGGTTCGAACCTTGCGGCTGGTTTAAGGGATGCTTATATGGCATCAGCGCCACTGATTGCTATTACAGGTGGCCCACCAACGAACGCCCATTACAAAAATGGCTATCAAGAAGTCGAAGACTTTAGTCAATTTGATAGTGTGACGAAATTCAATGCACGCATCGATGATATTTCTAGAATGCCTGATTTAATTCGGCAAGCCTTTAGAAGTGCCACCTCAGGAACACCAGGGCCTGTTCATTTACAAATTAAAGGACCACATGGGCAGATTGCCAACGGCACAAGCAATCTCAATTCACTCACTGAAAAACGATTTTCTAAAATTCCTGCATTTCGACCAAAAGCTTCAGATGAAGATATTCTTCAAACTCTAACTCTACTCAAGCGTGTTTCTAAGCCCATTATTGTCGCTGGTGGTGGTGTCATTTCCTCTGGAGCGCAACAAGAATTAATTACATTTGCCCAGCTTCTTGGCATTCCTGTGGCCTGTTCTTTAAATGGTAAAGCGGTCATACCAGATAATCACCCTTTAGCCGTTGGTGTCGTTGGCTCCTATTCAAGAGAATGTGCTAACAAAGCAGTATGTGAAGCTGATTTAGTATTTTTTATTGGTAGTAAAACAGGTGGACAAACCACGGTTGATTGGGCTGTTCCCCCAACGGGAACCACTGTGATTCAACTTGATATAGAAGGTGTTGAGTTGGGTCGAAACTATCCTAATTCCGTTTCACTCAATGGTGATGCTAAAGTTGTTTTACAACAGATACTCGACCTTTGTGAAAGCAATGGATATTCGAGTTCCACTTTTGCGAACTATACCCCATGGGTCGAGCACACCCAAACTTTAGTAAAGAAATGGCGCGATGATTTTTTTGAATTATTAAATTCGAATCAGACTCCCATTCGACCAGAGCGGATTTGTCAGGCCATTTCAAATAGCCTACCCAAAGATGGTGTTGTGGTATCGGATACGGGACATTCCGGAATGTGGACAGGGGCAATGGTTCAACTGCAACACAGCACTCAATCCTATATTCGCTGTGCAGGATCGATGGGCTGGGGCTTCCCAGGTGCGATGGGGGTGAAATGTGCCTTACCTGATCAAACAGTTGTTTGCTTCACTGGCGACGGAGCTTTCTACTACCATATTGCTGAACTAGAAACAGCTGCGCGTTTCAATATCAACTTGATTGTTGTAGTCAATAATAATGGCGCTCTCAACCAAGAAATACCATTATGGGATAGCGCATACGGTAGTAAGGAAGCCGCTGGTAATGCTGAATTAAAAGCTTTGTGGCAATTTGAAACAATTAATTTTGCCGAATTGGCTCAATCTTTGGGTTGTGTTGGGATTCGAATTACCGATCCAAATCAATTAGAAGAAACATTACAACATGCCTATACTCTAAATAAACCTGTTGTAATTGATGTAGTCAGTGATGTGAACGCTTTTGCCAAGAAAGCATGGACACCAAAGGATACCTATGGATATTGAAATTTGCTCTCCTGAATTTTTAGAAATTATTGATCCCCACCCTACTTTAGATAATATTGCCCAGGGATTTACCTTTGCAGAGGGACCGGTTTGGGACAAAAGAAATCAACAACTGTTTTTCGTAGACATCATCGGCAGTAAGGTTTGGAAATGGAAACCTGGTGTTGGCAAAGAAATGATTTTGAACCCTTCTGGCCATATGAATGGTATGACCTTTGATTTGCAAGGTCGTTTATTAGTGGCTGGGTGGTGTAATCGTCAAATCCTTCGCTTTGAAGCTGATGGCAGTATTTCAACCGTCGCCTCTCATTATGATGGTAAGAAATTTAATAGTCCCAATGATATTGTTGTCAAATCCGATGGTTCTATTTACTGGACGGACTCAGCTGGTGGACTAGTGATACCAGGCATGGTTGCCCAGGACGTACAACGTTATCTCGATTTTCAAGGCGTTTTTAGACTCTCTCCTGATGGCAAGATTGTTAGTCTTGCGGTCGAAGATGGTACTTACCCGAATGGGTTGGCATTTTCTCCAGATGAGAAGTTGCTTTATGTTAACGACACAAAACTTGCGCAGGTTAGATCTTTTGAAGCCAGAGCTGATGGCACGATGGGGCCAGGTAAAGTTTTTTATCAACTCTCAGGTGATGAGGATGGTGTTGCTGATGGGATGAAAGTAGATAGCAAAGGAAATGTTTACTGTACTGGGCCAGGTGGGGTCCATGTAATTAGTCCAACAGGTAAGTTACTTGGCAGATTAAAGATTCATGGTCACTGCACCAACATGGCTTGGGGCGACAGTGATTGGCAGTCTTTATATATTACAACTTTTAATAATGTTTACCGCACACGTTTGAAGGTTGCCGGTATTGAAACTTGGTAGGGATAAGTCATGAATTGTACTTTTGAAAAAGTAGCAGGGCCTTTTAATAGTAATATCGGTGGCATTCTTTGGTATGAAAACACCCTCTTATTTAGTTTGATGGAAGAACTACTACTTCAGCAATGGCAACCAACAACAAACTCGATTAATACTTTTAGAGCCTACACAGGACGGATGAATGGGATGGCACTAGCGAAGGACGGTAGTATTTTTGTCTGCCAAGAAGGTGGCAGAAGAATCATTCAATTACAACCGAACGGAAGTGCAAATGTCACTGCAACACGCTTTGAAGGTTTAATTCATAACCACCCTTATGATTTATCCATTGATTCAAAAAATCGTGTTTGGTTTTCAGATCCCCACAGTGGTACACAAGCATTTGGTCCACAAATTTTCCCACCGTTACCTCACGCATCGATCATGCGTCTTGAAAAAGACCAAATTGGTCATTGGACAATTCGAAGAATGAGTTTTGATACTGAAAGTCCAAAAGCAATTATCTTATCCGATAATGAAGAAACACTTTACGTTGCTGAAAACCCAACTTCGCTTACAAAGAATAGAGAGTTAAGAGCTTATCCTCTCCTATCCAACGGTGAATTAGGCAAGTTCCGTGTCTTACATAGTTTTGGCCATGATGAAAAAGGAATTCATGGTGGTATTCACGGACTATGCAAAGATGATTCAGGAAATATTTATGCTTGTGCAGGTGATTCAGGGTCGAGTTTACAAGCCGCTATTTATGTCTTTTCAAGCGAAGGCAATCTCATAGAAGGGATTCCTTTTACTCATGGAATCCCGCTGCGAGCGACCTTTGGCAACGATAATGAAAAGGTGCTTTATGTCACAAGTAGCGATCGGTGTATTTATAAAGTTACGATTTAATGAGTACCTTTAAAATCCTAACGTGCACAGTGTGATGAAATAGCAATCGTGCAAGCTTGAGAGCTATGATTACTCCAAGCATGGCGCGTTGCCCTTTGCACCACCGTATCGCCCTCCTGAAGTATTACTTTTTCTTTATCTAAAATAAGAGTAATTTCACCTTTTAGAATGACGCATAAATCTAAAGTTTGTGTCTTTTGTAAATATGGATGTAAGTTTTGATTGACTTGCATCGCATGCTCTGCCCCAACTGATTTGTAATAATTGGCGATTTTCCTTGAGTCAATATTATCTCGCCAAATACTATCAGGGGGAAATTGATAAATATGAAAAATCGAACCACCTTCTAATGGTTCTAATAACTCAGGTGCATCATCAACCCAACTCAGATCATGAATCATGGCTGGACTTGAATTAGTTAACCAGATTTTCTGCCGATAAAAGCCAGGCCTCGCGGGATCTAATAAATGATTTTGCAAATGATCATCTGCTAAGGCGAAGGATTGATCTTGATCGTTATCGATGGTTACAATTCTGCGCACCATTTATAGATCCCCCACCTTCTGCTTACCAACTCCGCCCATCATAATGAATGCCATTAAACTGGTATCAGTTGGATTTGTCCAACCATGCCAGTTAGCGAGTTGTACCACAACATCACCAGGTAACAATTCTCTATGGCCATCGTCAAGAATAAGCGTTCTCTTACCAGTCAACATAACTCCATAATCAATCGTTGCTGATTGATGAACTGGAGAACTATAGGCATTTTGTCCACCCCGATCCCAAGTATGGCCATTTTTTCTTAATGTCGGTGCATGTAAAGGGACTGCAGTTGTATCTTGCGAGGGATCATAATTTGCTGGCTTACTAGCAGATTGCACGATGCGTAAATGTCCACCACTAGCTGGTGGATCAAATGAAAAAGGTAAATTGCCATCATCTCGTGAACCATTAACGATTGCGGGTAATTTTTCATATACCCAAATATCGGTCATCCCAGCACTTGCTGCAATGGTGCCAATATTGACGTTAGGTGCGTAACTATCATAGATAACACCGGATAAGCCTTGCTCATCATTCCCTGTTACTACTCGCCGAATCGGACGCATTTTTAATGTCATAACAAAGTTTTTATTTAATAAGGTTGAATATTGCCAGTTTTGATTACTTCACTAGAACGACTGATATCACTTTTTACAAATTGAGCAAACTCCTCGATTGAACTACCCAAGGGCTCAAAGCCTGCAGCAACTGCTTTAGCTTGTACTTCCTTCTGATGCATTACTTTGACAAACTCTTTATTGAGTTTTTCTATGACGCTTTTGGGCGTTTTAGCTGGCACATGAATTCCATTCCAACCAACAATCGCAAAATTGGGATAACCCTCCTCAGCTACAGTTGGTATTTCTGGTAATACCGAATAACGTTTAGGACTACTTACAGCGATAGCTCGTAGTTGATTTGACCTTATAAATGGCAGTGCAGAAGGAGCTGGCACAAACATACAATTAACTTGTCCACCTAACAAATCGGTTACTCCTGCTGCTGCACTTTTATAAGGTATATGCAAAATATCAATGCCGGCCATTTGCTTTAACATTTCTCCGGCCAAATGCGCAGGTGTACCGTTACCTGAGGAGGCATAATTTAATTTTCCGGGCTGAGTTTTTGATGCGGCAATAAAATCTTTTAGCGATTTAATTGGCGAAGATGAATTAACCACCAAAATAAAAGGTAAGGTTGCTAATAAGCTGACTGGAGCTAAATCATTTTGAAAATCGTAGGGCATTTTTGGTTGTAAAACACTATTGATGGTAAATGATCCTGTACTCAGAAGTAAGGTATAACCATCTGGTACTGACTTTGCAACAGTATCTCCGGCAATGATCCCGCCTGCTGCAGGTCGCGCATCCACCACAACAGCTTGTCCCCAATCCTCTGTAATTTTCTCACCAGTTATCCGCGCAAGACTATCAGGTCCAGGACCCACTATGACACGAAGTGGTTTATCTGGAAAATTTTGCGCTAAAGAAATACTAGAAATTACGCATAAAAGTAAAGTAACTTTTCTTATGAGGAAATAAATTGGATTAGATATCTCTGCCATACAGTCTCCTTGATATTCTTAACAAATCATATCTTTTTATTGAACAAAGTAAAAAGAACATTTCATTCTGATACATTACTTCTTGTTATAAAGTACGCCATTGAGGTGTTCACCATTCCAATTAGGGCAGACCATCGTAATGAAATCTTCCATGTAATGACGTAAATATTTCCCTCTTCGAACTTGGATAAAAATTGGAATCGATGGGAATAGTCCACCCGCATCCAAAATCATTAAGCCTTTATCACGGTTTTTTGCATATGCAATAGTAGGAATAATTGCAATTCCATGCCCAATATTTACATACGTTTTAATTACATCCGTGTCAGTAGCACTTAATACAAAATTTGGTTTTAACCCATTATTTTCAAAAACTTGCTTTATTCCCGAGCCACCAGCAAGACTGGCATCTAAAGAAATAATTGAATATTGTGCAATTTTCTCAAGTGTTATTTTTTTTAGTTTTACTAATGGATGACCCTCTGGAACAAGGATAGATCGCTCAATGGTTGAATATGGAAATAGAATCAGTTCCTCTGGACTTTCATCAAAGGTAGCACTAATCCCTATATCAGCCTCACCAGAAATAATCCAATTTGCTACTTGATAAGGATCAGATTGTCGAAGGCTAACCGTGACATGCGGATACAGCTCACTAAATTTTTTAATAATTTTCGGTAGTACATAACCTGCGTGCAGGTGAGTCGTAGCAACAACTAATGAGCCCTTGTTTTTAGCCGAAAATTCTTCCCCTATTTTTTTTAAGTTGAGGGCATCACTCAACATTCTTTGGGCGACTGCATAGACTTCCTCGCCGGGCGGAGTCAAACCCAGGATTCGATTCCCTTTACGAACTAACAATAAAACTCCAAGCTCACCTTCTAAGAGCTGGATTTGCTTACTGATTCCAGGTTGAGAGGTAAAAAGTCTCTCAGCTGCTTTCGATACGTTAAATTTCGTTTCAACGACCGCACAAAGATACCTTAATTGCTGTAAATTCATAAAAAGTTATACAGCACTTTGCTTTCTCTAGACTAGACGATTATTTTTAATCGGTAAATCACGAACTGGTTTACCCGTTGCGGCGTAGATAGCGTTGACTAAAGCAGGTGCAACCACTGCAATCGTTGGCTCGCCAATTCCACCCCAAATTTTATTGCCCGTCGAATGAATATGAGTTTCAACCTTAGGCATTTCTGCAAGCCTTAATACGCGATAAGTATCAAAGTTCTTTTGTTTTACGCGCCCCCGCTCAATGGTGCATTCTCCCCACATCGCGGCACTCAAACCATAAACAATTGAACCTTCCACCTGCGCTTCAATTTGCCCAGGATTAACAGCGTATCCGCAATCAACGACTAACACTACGCGGTGGACTTTCACTTGGCCTAGCTTATCTACTGATAACTCAACAACTGCCGCAGAATGCGTGCCATAACTCATGAATTGACTAATACCTCTAAAAACACCTTTTGGTAATTTTGTTCCCCAACCTGCTTTTGCAGCTGCCAAGTTCAAAGTAGCTAGTTGCTTTGGGTGATGCGTTAAAGATTTTCTAAACTCATAAGAATCCGCCTTGGCCGCTTTTGCAATTTCTTCAATAAAGGCTTCAACATAAAAAGAGTTTTGTGGAACGTTGACACCGCGCCAAGTACCAACCGGCACATGAGTATTTCTCATGGCCCACTCCACTTTTACATTCGGGGCTTTATAACAAAGTTGTTGATCACTATTTGGATCGCCAAATAGTCCTTGTAACTGAAAATCATCTTTATAACCTGTCATATCTGCACTTGGATTTCGCCAGGCATAAATAGATTGTCCAGAAATGCGAATCTTTAAACTGGTGAGTTGATTTTTTTCATCTAAAGCAGCTGATAACTTTGCTTGAGTAATCGGTCGATATTGGCCGTGGGTCATATCTTCTTCACGGGTCCAAATCATTTTGATGGGCACACCGGGCATTTGCTTAGCGATTTCGACAGCGCTAATGACATAATCTGATACCCGACCTCGCCTACCAAAGCCACCACCTGGATCATAACGATTGACCTTACATTGCTCTAAGGGTAATCCTAAAGTTTTAGACATCGCCAACTGTGCACCTTGAGGATCTTGGGTTGGTACCCAAATTTCTGCCATATCACTACTTACTTTAGCCACACAATTCATCGGCTCCATCGTAGCGTGTGCTAAATAAGGAGCAGAGTAAGTAGCTTCTACTTTTTTAACGGCTTTGGATAAATCATTCTCTACATTACCTTCATTACGGAATACATAAACGCCCTCATTTGAAGTTAGTCCGTTTTGTAAATAGGCATGAATGACTGAGTCACTAGTTAAACCTAAATTGGATTCATCCCAGGTGACCTTTACTTTTTCACTAGCAACTTTCGCATGCCACCAAGTATCTGCGATGACAGCAAAAGCTTCATTATTAATTTGGATGATTTTTTTGACACCAGCCATTTTGAATGCATCACTTGAATCAAAGGAATTAATCTTCGTACCAAAGACAGGTGCAGAAATATAAATTGCATTTAACATACCCGGTAACTGCACATCAACTGCGTAAACTTTGCTACCGTCGAGCTTGTCTTTCGTATCAAGGCGCTTTACTGGCTTACCAACTATTTTCCAATCACTTGGATTTTTCAGTTGAATCGTTTTTGGATCGGGTGGTGTTAATTTAGTAGCTGCTTGTGCCACTTTTCCATAACTCGTCGTTTTTCCAGAAATAGAATGGCGAATAATCCCGTCGCTTACGGTAAGTTCAGAAACTGGTACCTGCCATTCGTTGGCTGCGGCTTGCAGAAGAACGGCTCTAGCAGTTGCACCACCACGCCTTACGTAATCTTGAGAAAACCTGAGGCCAAAGCTACCAACCGTCAACATGTCACCCCAGATATTTTTTCTACTTAAGTTAGCGTTTGAGGAAACTCTTTCAGTTTTGACCTTTTTCCAATCACAATCTAATTCTTCTGCTACGAGTTGAGCAAGACCTGTGAGAGTACCTTGTCCCATTTCGACCCTAGCAATTCGAATAATGCAGGTATCGTCTGGTTCAACCACTACCCAAGCATTGACCTCGAGAGTCTCTATATCTTTCGCTGAAGTGGTAAAAGGTATCTGAAAACCTAGGGCAAATCCCGTGGTCAGAATCGTTGAATTTTTAATAAATTTTCTACGCGGGAGATCTTTTACTTGAGGCTTTAAATCATGTGATGAAGTCATAAAGATCTCCTAAGCTTGTTTGTCTTTTTTTGCAATTCCGACCGCAGTATGAATTGCTTGCCGAATGCGTTGATAAGTACCACAACGACAGATATTAGTCATTTGATTATCAATATCTTGATCTGTAGGATTAGGCTTATTTTTTAGTAATGCCGCTGCCGCCATAATCTGGCCTGACTGGCAATAACCACATTGCGGGACATCAACCTCAGCCCAGGCTTTTTGTACAGGATGAGTAGCATTTTCTGATAAGCCTTCGATGGTAGTGATTTGATCACCATCTTTAAGCATTGATAATTTGTAGATACAAGAACGCATCAACTGTCCGTTAATATGAACAGAGCAAGCACCACACTGGGCAATTCCACAACCAAATTTAGTACCGGTTAAGCCAATTTGTTCGCGCAAAATCCAAAGCAGTGGAGTATCTGGTTCGGTATTCACCTCGATTACGCGACCATTCACATTTAAACGAGTCATATTTGTCTCCTTATTATCGTTTCAAATGTACCCTGTCTGATCTAACTGGACTATTAGTAGTAGTACTGAGCGTTAGGAAAATCAAGAGTTTTTGCGTAAATTGATTTCATTATTAAGTAGCTTTCACAATCACGGTGCATGGATCAAGAACTATTCCCTTTTTAAAAAAGAAATGCACCGAAATATTATGGTTTACCCTAGAAACTTCTTTGCGTTTCCTTTAGATACAGTAAATTAAAAATCTAACTATTGCTTTACCTCAAACTTTTAAAACTTATTTAAGGAAGAACATGTCAACGTATTTTCGTAAAATTCCAACCCTTCTTTTGACAGCCCTTACTTTGATTGGAATGAATTCAAGCTTCGCTGAAGACATTTCTGACTATCCATCCAAACCCATTCGGTTAATTGTTGGATTTGCAACGGGTGGAATTTCTGATGTCATTGCAAGAGCCTTATCTTCCAAAATTACAGAACAAACTGGACATGCGATTATTGTCGAAAACAAACCTGGTGCTGGAACCACCATTGCAGCAGACTATATTGCTAAATCTGCTCCTGATGGCTATACCATTTTTCTGCAAGATATGACGACTCATGCCATCAATGCTAGCTTATATAAAAAGTTATCCTACGATACGCAAAAAGATTTTTCACCGATTACGCTCGTCGCTTCTACTCCGTTGATGCTCGTCATCAATCCGAGTTTAAAGGTGAATAATCTAAAGGAATTTATTGCTCTAGCCAAAAAACAATCTGATACTTTATCTTATTCATCCTCAGGTAACGGTGCGGTGACTCATCTAGCAGCTGAAACCTTTAATCGGATGGTGGGTATTAACCCAGTCCACGTCCCCTTTAAAGGTAGCTCTCCCTCTACCCAAGCGGTACTTGCTGGTGATGTTGCTTTCTCCTTCTCAAGTATGCCACCCGCAATTACTCTTGTTCAAAGTAAAAAACTGATTGGACTAGGTGTAACGACACTAAAGAGAATTAGTTCAAACCCGGATGTTCCTACGATGGTGGAGGCAGGTTTACCTGGCTATGACTTTGTTTTATATAACGGTATCCTTGGGCCTAAAGGCATGTCACCTGAATTAGTGAAGAAAATCAGTCAAATGTTTGTTAATGCCGTGAATAGTCCAGATATGAAACAAATCTTTTCAAATTTAGGTGCTGACGTCATTACTAATAGTCCTGCCGAGTTTACTCATCTAATGAGTGAAGAAAGCCTTAAAATGGCTAAGGCTGTAAAAATTTCTGGTGCACAAATTGATTAAAAAGGATGTCATGACTTCATTACCGTTATTACCCAAACACACTCGATACGACTACATACCCCTTACAGAGAGAAAAGATTACAGTTGGCCAGGTGGCAAACGCCTTGCTTTCACTATAACCACGAACGTAGAGTGTTTCGCTTTTGGAGCAGGGCTTGGACATGACCCCGCCAAAACTGGAGAGCCACAAACGCATCGAAACTACTCATGGCGTGACTATGGCAATCGAATTGGTATTTGGCGTTTCTTTGAGTTATTTGAGGAACTTGGCATACCGGTCGGTCACAACGTTAATAGTTTATTGTATGAATATGCGCCCCAAATTATGAGTGCGATTCGTGCGCGCGGTGATGAATTTGTAGCGCATGGTCGCACCAACGCAGAAAACTTACGTGGTATGTGGCAGGCTGATGAGCAACGAATTATTCAAGAAGTAGTTGACACCTTCATCAAGCATGAGGGTGTCGCACCTAAAGGTTGGATGGGTGCAGGTGCTTATGAAACATCCTTCACTCCTGACTTACTTAAAGAAGCTGGCTTTCAGTATCTAATGGACTGGCCAATGGATGATCAGCCGATTTGGATCAATACCCGTAGTGGACCGATTCTATCAATCCCTTACCCTATTGAACTCAATGACTCTCAAGTCATTATTCATCGCAAACAAGATGCCACTGATTTTTGTGACATGATTGTCGACCAGTTTGATGAAATGATTGAACAGTGTATTGCCCATCCACTCGTGATGAATATCTCGATTCATCCTTATGTTTTTGGTCAACCCTTTAGACTACGAAATCTTCGTTTGGCTCTAAAGCATTGTTTAGACCATCCCAATATCGACCGTGTTTGGGTAACCAAACCCTGTGATATTTCAGACTATTGTTATAGCTTACCGCCAGGAATTATTCCAGGTAGTTATTAACACTGAAGTACTATAAAAAATCCTGGGTTCACTTTTAGAGCCCAGGTTTACCATCGACTCTCAGAAATTAATCCTCAAGTGGTATAAAGTGTAAACAAGCATCAACTTGCTTAGGATGGAAATTTTCACTTCTTGGTTTTGCACCTAATTTCGTATCGCAAAGCGTAATCTTTTGCACTTGTGCCGTTGGGATTTGATCAATACCGCATAGTGCTCCAATTAGACCGCCTACTATACAAGCGTTCGTATCGGTATCCCCACCATTCATGAGCGTATGTTTTAAGGCCTCTTCAAAAGAAGCATTAATGGACAGATGATAAAACGCATAAGAAAAAGCAATCTTAATATAACCTTCCTGAGGAAATGCTTTCGGTAAGTTACCATCCAACGCACGCTCCAACCAGCCATTCACTTCCTGATTGGTATTCACCAAATATTCTTGAGCGACTTTTACGGCACCCACATGATCACCTGGCTGGATCATTAGATGACGAATAGCTAATACATAAGCAACGGTGGAATCTTGACAATCCACATTGGGATGCGTCATGCGAACATCCGTCTTGACCATTTTGATGGTGTTTTCCATTGTCATATGAAATGCAGCTACGCCTAATGGTGTTGCGCGCATCAGACAGCCATTGGCCTTTGAATCCATATTAAACTGAAGAGCTCTTTTTTGAAAAGCAGTTGCTAAGCCTTCAATCACGCGTTGCTCTTTATGAACATATAGAGCAGAACTCGTCGCACTGCCGATATCAAAAGGTTTCGAGTCAATCCATGACAAATAGTGATTCGCAACAACATCTGCAATATAAATGCCATGATGTTGGCCTAAAGCTCTTAAGAGGCTTAGGGTTAATTCACCATCGTCTGTTATCTGACCAGCCGCTAGCCTGAATACGCCACCACCATTTAATGCGAGTGCATTGATTACGTCGGCTTCAGTCGGCAGAGTGCTTACATACTTAAATTCCATGACTGAACCAGCTGCATCACCAATTAAAGCACCCTTAATAGCACCCCTGGCTACTTGCATTCTAATACTCATTGACTCTCCAAGTTATTACTATTTTTTGATATGAATAGATGGATTGAATTCTATTTTTTGCTAACTTTAGGGAATCTTTTTTAAACATTTACAAAGTTTGTCATTATCAGATAAAACCACATTCATTTGTTTTAAATTAGGTTCATCTTTTGATACTCTTTTTAGGGTTGATGATGATTAATCATTTTTTATCCTACATTATTTTTTTTATTACATTACTTTTTTATTAGATTATTTTTTTATTAGATTATTTTTTTATTAGATTATTTCCATTGAATAGTTGCTTTTATTAGCTGTAGAAGTAATTTTAAGATCTATTAGTATCAAATAATGAGCTTCTATGCAATTAAAAATTAGCATAAAAAGTTTAGGCAAATTTTCAAAAGAGAATCTCTTTTTAAAACAAAAGAGACCCTCTTTCTTTTTATGGAATCACCGTCTAAGGTAAATCGCAATTTACTCCTCTTGTGATTCACTATTCCTTCCTTGGGATGATTTCCTTCTTAAATATGCATGTTTTTCATTCTCAAACATTCTGTTTTCAAAAGGCATTTCATCGCGTTCAGTCGTACGCATCTTCATCGACCTTGAAGAATAAGAAAGCTCTTTGCTGGCAACTTCGTAATTACGTTGCTTCACTAATTTTTCAATGTAACTAATTGACTTTTCTAACCAGGGGTTATCTTGCGCACGCAATTTTAAATCAGTGATCATTTCTTCAACGCGTTGCCAATCTCTGCGTTCAACGTATCGATTAATTTCTTTTTGGATATCGGCGATTTCAATTTCCTGAAAACGTTGAACAACCATCACATTCGTCCTAGCTTGTTGATATTCTGATGGAGTAACCACCTCTAGTTTTGGTAGTTGCACCATGAAAGAGTGTTCAATATCATTTTCATCCATCGCTTTAATGTTGAATACGATATGCTGTCCTTCATCTTGCATCATCACAACTTCACGCATGGGCACTGAGAGGCCTAACCAAACCTCGGTCCCGATAGCAATGGATGGTAAACAATACTGATTTTGTTCATTTTTCACATAATCATTGTGTACTTTTACTCGCAAAAGTTGACTAGAAATACCAACCCTAATGTTTTTCCAAATGATGTGACTCAAATAAGAAAGCTCTGCATCAAAAGACTCTTGTAAGTCCTCCACACGCTGCCCATACCATGCATTTCCTTGCCCAGCATTGGCCATCGCCGTCATCAATGTTTCATTAAAGCCTTCGCCAATACCAACTGTTGTAGTGGTCACACCTGCTATTGCTAAATCCTTTACTTGAGAAGCAATTTGATCCACATCTGTCAAACCTGCATTCGCCTGCCCATCTGACAATAAGATTACTCGACAGACAGATTCCTTACCTGCCAAAGGAGCTAATGTCTCAGCGCCCTTTAACCACCCTCCATGTAAATTGGTACAACCATTTGAAACCACATTATTCAGTCGCATCGGCAATAATGACTTTGCAATGCCGACATTCATTAACTCTAATAATGTCGTAACATAATCATCGTAAATGACTACGGAAATCTTATCTGAATCATGTAATCGGTTGAGTAAGTCAAGTGCGCATTTTTTTGCCTCTTCTAATCGTCGACCAGACATTGAACCGGAGCGATCGATGACTAAAGAGATGGCTAATGGAGTTCTTTTTTCTAGCCCGGTTTCATTTGCACGAATACGTAGCAATATATCCAACGGGTCACGTGAATTGGTTATTACTTCTTTACGAGTGTTGACGATAACGTCAAGAATATTTTGGTTTGCCATTTTTTTAAATTCCTTACTGAGTTTTAAACAGCTTGATGAATGAAATGAAATATCAACTACTTTTTTTAGGTAAAACAATCCCACTTGACCATTTCTAGTCAATTTTTTTATTTCACAATTATTGGTATTACTGGTACTTGTTAATCTGTAAAACGTTTATTTACTTCAAGTTACACAAGGGTTATGGGGATAACGCCTTTACCTACAGCTCATTTTCGCTAGTGTTCTTCATCTGAGATTGTTCATTTTTCATCTCCTGCACTGCGTTGAGTATTCTTTTGCAAAGAATTCTGTTCTATTAATTTGATTCTCTCATCTAAGAGGCTTAATTCTTGAGCCTGCCTCTTTTCCTTTTTTGCCAATTCATTTAACAACTTGATTGAGCCTTCTTGCGAAATCGCTAAGCTTTTATTGATAAAGTTCGAGAATTCCTCAATAGCACTCTGTAATTGTCTGATTGCAAACTGAACATCCATTTGTTGATGCTTCATTTGATCTTTGATTTGCATCAACTTATGATTTATTTCTTGAATCGAGCTTTCAATCGAAGTTAAATGACTAGAACTGATGTCATCTTTTACTTTGTGGCCTTGATTTTCCATTTTCGAAATAATTGCTTTATTTTTTGGCAGGAAGAATGGATCCTCATTCTCATCATCTTCTAAAAAATCTTTTAAAGAGCGCTTAGGACGAATGACGCTTTTTTCGATAGAGTGTGCTGCTGACCGAGATTTTGTGGAAGGGTTTTGATATCCAGCAACCAACAATTCAGCCAAACTCGGTTTATGCTTATTCATTAACATATGCTCTAGTTGATCATTACTCAAAGCTTGAATATAAGGAGCTACTTTAGCCAGAGGATAACCTTGCTCAACCAAAAATCGACTACCTAAAAACTGTAACAGTTGAAGATAGCCATACTCAGCGTCTCGACCAATCCTAGTGGGACGTGTCACTAATCCCTCAGTAACGTAGTACCTAACTAGTCTTTCGTTAATTTTGTCGTGGTCACCGGGCAAAAATAGGCCGTTTGCTGCAATCATGGCAGTACGAGCCAATTCTTCCGAATTACCTATAAACCCTTGATTTGATTTGATAAAATAGCCCATAATTTTTTTAAAATGATTTTTTTGATTAAAGAAATGCAATAAATACAGCGATTAGTGTTATATTGACAGTTAATATTGTCAGTGTCAAGGTTTTTATAGAATATTTTTAAATTATTTTTGTTTTGGCAAATTAGTCCTAACTGGAGAAGAAATGAACCACTCAGTCAATCATCAAGAATTGGAATTGAATCATTTCCTGGAAGCTCAGGATGAGGTATGGTCAGAAGTTCTACTTGAATTAAAGAATGGCAGAAAAGAAACACATTGGATGTGGTTTATCTTTCCGCAACTACT